>Ga0190363_1000059_pt1 | contig 58582 bp, 65 predicted proteins | sample 48721867_MG_FD_161272 | JGI IMG/M metagenome (GOLD analysis project Ga0190363, IMG submission 161272) | Hydrothermal vent microbial mat bacterial communities from Southern Trench, Guaymas Basin, Mexico - 4872-18-6-7_MG | ecosystem: Environmental > Aquatic > Marine > Hydrothermal vents >...
ATTACTCCAGCGCATCAACTTACCTTTGGTTATAATGTATAGCTACCACTATTATGTTTCGCCCTCCTCTTTTGTGGACTCTTCGGGTTTCTCCTTCTCTTCGGACGGTTTCTCTTCTCTTGTTTCGGTGGCTTCAACTTTTTCGGGTGTTTCCTCTTTCTTCTCTTCTTCCTCTTTTTCACGTTCTTTCTCTTCCTCTTCAATCTCTTTCAGTAGATCCCTATCATCTTTGTACTTCACGAGTACCGCATAAATGAGTGATTGCCCTACTGCCCATATTGCTATTCCGTACCCAAGTACCATGAATATTATAAAGTACAGAGCGAGCCCCACACAGAAGCTACTCACAAGTTGTGCCCAGTTTACAGGTACCCACTCTGGTCCGTGTATGAGTGTGGGTGCTATCCTTGCAGTAAGTGCTTCAACCCACGTTATCGGTGGTACAGGCGATAGATACCATAACCCATTGTTCCATACATTTTTCCACCAGCTGTGACCCCATACACTTAACACCCAGTTTGCAAGTAATAACCCCTTCTTTGTGAGCCACCCAAATATCCACACACCTGCGAACGTACAGAATGCGATGAAGATCTCCCATAACACAAGCCGCCACGTCTGCTCATTTAATGTGCTGAAATTTTCAAACAACACATCAAACACATCCTTTTCTACACCTGCTGCGATGGAAGGTGACAACAGAAATGATACAAAGAACACAATAATAAGGTATATCACAAACAGCGCCGCCAATGCTATAAGTATGAAAAGCAACCCGATAACAATCGGCCCCACATAGGGTATTCTACCAAATAGCCCCAACAGACATCCAATAAGTATAAATACACCTATGAAAATTGCCAACGTGATAGGTGCAAGTATGTTTGCCTTCGCTTTCTTTAGGGCGTACCTCAGTGCATCCATCACCTCATAGAACTCATTACCTCGTAGCTCTTCATACGTTACCTTTGAGATCGCTGATATCGATAACATCTGTATAAAAACGAAGAGCGCCACACCGATACCCCAGATAGTCCAACTATACCAAGGGAAATGTGTCACCCCAGGCACAGGTACTGGTATGTATCGATACGTACGCCATACCTCTTTTACCGTCCATTCAGGTAATATCGAATATGCCACATAGGTGAGCACCGAATAGACGATGACGCCAATAAGTAACCCAAGGAATGCTATCCAGATCTTTTTCGCTGAGAACGCAATCCTTGGTGCCCTCACCACTTGTGCAAAACTGTACACCATTATGCCCCCTTTTTATTTTAAATGCATCCTTTCTTTAACTTCCTCCAATGTGGCCTGCGCTACTTTACGTGCCTTCCTGGAGCCCTCTACCAGTATCTCTTTCGTCTTCTCTAAGGTAAAGTTCTGAAGTTTTTCCCTAACAGGTGTGAAGAACTCGTATATAGCATGTGCACAACGTTTTTTGCATTCAACACAACCTAATTTCCCACTCCTACAATCAGTTTCTATTTGATCAATCTCATCTTTATTAACCAAATTATGGTATGCGAAGACTACACAGCCTTCGGGATGACCGGGGTCACCCAGCCTTATCTTCTTGGGATCAGTGAATGCTTGGTATACTTTCTTTTCTATATCTTCGTAAGTATCTCGTATGAAGATGGCATTTTGAAGCGATTTCGACATCTTACGTCCATCAATACCTGGCACCTTAGGATGTTGTGAAAGTATGGGTTCAGGTACTGGGAACGTCTCACCATACAGGTGGTTGAAACGTTTCGCAATCTCACGTGCCAGCTCGATATGTGGTAACTGGTCTTGTCCAACGGGTACGCATTTTGCTTTGTAAATCAATATATCTGCAGCCTGTAGAACCGGATATCCTAACAATCCATAGGTTACATTACCCTGTAGGTTCATATCGCGTATCATCTCCTTGACCGTAGGGTTACGTTCGAGCCACGGCACGGGGACCAACATCGACAACAGTACATGTAACTCAGCATGCTCCGGTACTAACGATTGTATGAAAATGGTCGCCTTATCAGGTGACAACCCAGCCGCTAACCAATCCCTCGCCATTTCCAATTTATAATCCGGTAGTTCATCCGTATGTTGGTAATACGTGGTAAGTGCATGGTAATCGGCAACCTCAAAGTAACAATCATATTCGGACTGTAACTTTATCCAATTCACCAAACTGCCAAAATAATTACCCAAATGTATCATACCTGTCGGTCGATAACCACTGAGAATTCGCTCCATCCTTCAAAAATAAGGATACACATACCATTGTCAAGAATGGTAGCATAAGGATGGAATTCAGGTATTGACAAAAAGGATTGTATCGCTATTTTAGATAGGAATTTACGTTTATTGATTGAAAATCTTTAAAAAATTGTAAGTTAAGCATGATGAGAATGAAGCGCAAGGATATATTTTTAATTGAGGAGATGGGTAGGAGGTAAAATGGCGAAGGAGAAGTTTGTACGTACTAAGCCACATGTTAACATAGGTACCATAGGGCATGTTGACCATGGTAAGACTACGTTGAGTTCAGCTATCACTATGTGTTTAGCTTCCAAGGGTTACGCTCAGTACATAACGGTTGACGCTATAGATAAAGCACCTGAGGAAAAAGCGCGTGGCCTGACAATACAGTTGTGGCATGGTGAATTTGAAACCGACAAACGTCACTATGCATTGATAGACTGTCCAGGGCACGCAGACTACATTAAGAACATGATAACAGGTGCGGCACAGATGGATGGTGCAATACTGGTTGTATCAGCCCCCGATAGTGTTATGCCACAGACACGTGAACACGTATTATTGGCACGTCAGGTGAACGTTCCTGCTATAGTGGTGTTCATCAACAAAGTGGATCAGGTACCAGATCCTGAGTTGCTCGACCTTGTTGAGATGGAGGTACGCGAACTGCTCAATAAGTATGAATTTCCAGGTGATGAGGTACCAGTCATCAGGGGGAGTGCGTTGAAGTGCCTCGAATCCGGTGATCCAAACTCTGACGCTTGTAAAGCTATCTGGGAGTTACTCGATGCAGTAGATAACTACATACCAGAGCCAGTACGTGAGGTGGATAAGCCATTCCTGATGCCTATTGAGGATATATTCTCAATAACTGGTCGTGGTACAGTGGTAACAGGTAGAGTGGAACGCGGCATTTTAAGACCGGGTGACGAAGTTGAGATTGTCGGCTTCCGACCCACTCAGAAGACGGTTGCAGTGTCGATTGAGATGTTCCGAAAAGTGCTTGATGAAGCCCAACCCGGTGACAACATAGGTGTGTTACTACGTGGTATCAAGAAGGAGGAGGTTGAGCGTGGTCAGGTACTTGCAGCACCCGGTACTATAACACCGCATAAGAGGTTCAAAGGCCAAATCTATGCGCTAACGAAAGAGGAAGGTGGTCGGCATACACCATTCTTCGTGGGTTATGCACCACAATTCTACTTCAGGACACTCGATGTCACAGGTAAAATTGTCGGCTTACCGGAGGGTGTAGATATGGTGATGCCAGGTGATAACGTTGAGATAGAAGCTGAACTCATATATCCAGTGGCTATGGAAGAGGGGTTAAGGTTCGCTATACGTGAAGGTGGCAGGACCGTAGGTGCGGGTGTTGTTACAAAAATAGTAGAGTGATGGCAAGGATACGGATAAAACTCAAAAGCTACGACCATGTGTTGTTAGATAAGGCATGTCGTGAGCTTGTAGAATCGATGAAGAACACAGGAGCAGAGATATCGGGTCCCATACCACTGCCTACAAAACGTACGGTGGTTACGGTGCTACGGTCACCGCATATTAACAAGCGATCGCGTGAACAGTTTGAACTCCGTATACACAAGAGACTCATTGAAATAAAGCGATTCACTACCAGGACCAGGGAGGTACTGCAACGTCTTAATTTACCTGCTGGTGTAGAAGCTGAGATCAAGGTGTAAATACGATGGTAGGGCTTATAGGTAGGAAAATAGGGATGTCACAGCTTTTTCGCGAAACTGGTGAGGTAGTTCCCGTAACCGTGATAGAGGCGGGGCCGTGCCCCGTTATCGATATACGGACAAAGGAGAAACATGGCTACCGTGCAGTGGTTTTGGGTTTCGGTGTTAAGAAGTCACCCAACAAGCCATACGCTGGTATCTTCCAAAGGATAAAGAAGATACGACCAGATGCACCAGATATCCCACCTACGCAGGTGCTACGTGAGATACGTGACTTCAATGGTGATGTAAAGATAGGCGATTTTGTAGATGTCTCTATTTTTAAACCCGGGATGAAGGTCGATGTCACTGGATATACAAAAGGACGCGGTTTCGCCGGTGTCATGAAACGCCATGGGTTTGCGGGTGGGCCTGATTCACATGGTTCGAAATTCCATCGTCGACCAGGTTCAATAGGTACCAGCAAGACACCAGGCCGTGTACTCAAAGGTAAAAGGATGCCAGGTAGATATGGATGTGACAAACAGACGGTGTTGGGATTAGAAGTTGTAAAAGTTGACAAAGAGCGTAACCTGCTATTTGTGAAAGGTTCGGTACCTGGGCCACGTGGTGGTTACCTCATAATACGTAGCCATAAAGGTGGTGAAGGAGATGGAGGTTAAAGTTTACTCAACAACTGGCGATATCGTGGGTAAAACTGAGCTACCTGATGAGATATTTCGTCACCCTATACGACCAGTTACGGTTGCTGAAGCTATACGGATGTATGAGATGAACCAACACCAGTTTACTGCCTGTAAGAAAACACGTGGTGAAGTGAGTGGCAGTGGTAGGAAACCATGGCCTCAAAAGCATACGGGGAGGGCACGTCAAGGTAGTATCAGGGCACCCCATTGGCGTGGTGGTGGTGTAGTTTTTGGCCCCAAACCTCGCAATGTCCATTATAGGTTGCCACAAAAGAAGCTACGCATAGCGCTGCTGTCGGTACTTTCACAGCGTGCAAGTGAAGGCCGGATAATGGTGATAGATGATATACCTATTACTTATCCAAAAACGAAGGAATTTGTGAAGATACTGAAGAATCTCGGTTGGAACGAAGAGCATCCGGAACGCTATCTGTTTGTGGTAGATAAAATCGACGAGGCCGTATTTCGATCGATGCGTAACCTACGTAAGGTGGATATGCGTGAGGCATATAAAATTAATGCTTTCGATGTGTTATTGGCTAAAAGGATTGTCTTCACACTTAAAGGGTTGGAGGCCCTCAAGGATAGATTGCTGGAGAAACGTGCTGCAATGGTAGGGGTTGAAGAATGAGGGATCCAAGGGACATAATTCTGGAACCGATACTCACGGAGAAGGCAGATTTCTTGCGCCGTAAGTATAATATGTATACTTTTAAAGTAGCGATGGATGCAACTAAACCCGAGATCAAACGTGCGGTGGAGCAGCTTTTTGAGGTACATGTGGAACGTGTGCGTACACAAATAGTCAAGGGTAAACCACGTCGAAGGTGGGGCAGAGTAGTTGGTAGAAGATCCAACTGGAAGAAGGCTATTTGTAAGCTACGCGAGGGTGAAACTATTCCTATTTTCGAGACGGGTGGAGGTAAATAAGATGGGAGTTAGAAAGTTGAACCCCGTCACACCTGGGCAACGGCAACAGGTGGTAGATGACTTTAGTGATATCACAAAAGAGGAACCTGAGAAAAGCCTCACGATAACACTCAAACGCACTGGTGGTAGGAATAACCAAGGTCGTATCACTGCACCACACAGGGGTGGTGGCGCAAAACGCAAGTACAGGATCATAGATTTTAAGCGACACGATAAGATAGGAATGAAAGCCAAAGTGCTAAGCATAGAATACGATCCGTATCGATCGGCTCGTATTGCACTTCTTGAATACGAGGATGGTGAACGTCGCTACATTATAGCACCATTGGGGTTGCAGGTGGGTGACGAGGTGGTGGCTGGACCGGATGCCCCCATAAGGGTGGGCAATGCGTTACCTTTAGCTAATATACCTGAAGGTATAAAGATACATAATATTGAGTTACAACCTGGTAAAGGGGGACAGATCGTACGAGCTGCAGGCTCGTCTGCTACGATACTTGCAAAAGAAGGTGATTATGCATTCGTTAAGTTACCATCGGGTGAGATACGTAAGATACATCTTTCATGTTATGCTACAATAGGGCAGGTGAGTAACCCTGATCATGACTCCATTGTGTTAGGTAAAGCCGGTAAAATGCGATGGCTGGGCCGTCGCCCCCATACACGTGGTGTAGCTATGAACCCTGTCGATCATCCGCTGGGTGGTGGCGAAGGTAGAGGTAAAGGTAACCGACCACCTGTTTCACGTACTGGAGTGTTAGCAAAAGGTGGTAAGACACGTAACCCCAGGAAACCTTCAACCAAGTTTATAGTACAGCCACGAACTAAGAAGAAAAGGGGTCGCTGATGGGTAGATCGAGGAAAAAGGGTCCATACGTGGATATGAAGCTACTCCGCAAGATACGTGAGCTCGATACAACAAAGGAACGCAAAATAATAAACACCTATTCACGTGATTGCACTATAATACCGGATTTTGTTGGCCACACAATCGGTGTACATAATGGGAAAACATTCGTCCCCGTGTATATAACCGAGGAGATGGTAGGTCATAAGTTGGGTGAGTTTGCACCTACCACAATATTTCGTGGCCACGGTGGTAAAAAAGCCAAACGTGCTATGCGCAAGAAGAAAGGATGATGGAAAAACTGTCAGTGGTGGAAGGTATTGCCAGGCAGCGCTACCTGAGGGTATCGCCACGTAAGCTGCATAAGTTGGCGAAACAGTTTGTGGGTAAGAGGGTGGATGAAGCTCTGTCGATGCTGGAACATTTTCCAGGTAAACGTGCCACAATCCTGTACAAGGCTATTAAATCAGCTGCAGCTAATGCACGGCAGAAGGTGGCACCCGATCCTCTACCGGATGAGGAGCTTTACATACATCAACTGAAGGTAGATCGTGCGCTCATACTTAAGCGGTGGGAGTTTCGTGCACGTGGTCGTGCAGATATTAGAAGGACACGTTGGAGCCATTTAACCGTTAAAGTAAGCAACGAAGAACCGGAGACATAATGGGCAGGAAAGTACATCCATTTGGATTTAGGCTCGGTTTTAATAAAGTTTGGAGGTCACGTGGGTTGGTTAAAAACTTGCCCGAACTTATAATAACGGACTATAATATACGACGTTATATCAGGGAGAGGTTTGCCGAAGCCGATATAGCGGATATCGAGATAGAGCATGTCGGTGACTGGATAAGAGTGTTTATAAAGACTGCACGTCCCGCTATAATTATAGGTAGAGGTGGTAGAGAGATAAACAAGTTACGTCAAGAGTTGGAGCTTATGACCTCCAAGAAGATAGAGATAGAGATCATTGAGGTCGAAAATCCTGCACTTGAGGCATCACTTGTCGCCCAGAGGATCGCAAGGCAGCTGGAACAACGTGTTTCACACCGACGTGCAATGAAACGTGCCATCATGGATGGTATGCGGGCAGGTGCTAAGGGTATAAAGATTAGGTGTAGTGGTAGATTGATGGGAGCTGAAATAGCACGTAGTGAGTGGTATCTTCAGGGTCGTATGCCACTTAATACATTGCGTGCAGATATAGACTACGCCCAGGAGACGGCTATCACGCGTGCTGGTACAATAGGTGTTAAGGTATGGATCTACAAAGGCGATAAACCCAAGATGAAAGCTGAGGTGAAAAATGTTACAGCCTAAGCGTTGGAAATATCGTAAACAACAACGAGGTAGGTTAAAAGGTAGGTCAAAGGGAGCTACTACGCTTGCGTTTGGTGACTATGGGTTACAGGCACTCGAACCTGCATGGATTACTGCACAACAGATAGAGGCAGCCCGTGTCGCCATAGGACGTGCGGTGAAGAAGGGTGGCAAGCTGTGGATCAGAATATTTCCTGATAAACCTATAACAAAGAAGCCCGCCGAAACTCGTATGGGTAAAGGTAAGGGTGATGTAGCAGGTTATGTGGCGGTGGTGAAACCCGGTCGCATAATGTTCGAACTGGCAGGTGTTAAGGAATCGCTTGCATACGAAGCATTGAGGCTTGCTGGCCATAAGCTACCCATTAAGACAAGAATAGTGACAAGGGAGATGCTATGAAGGCGGCTGAATTGCGCCAAATGACAACCGAGGAGCTGTTGAACCATCTCAACAACCTCAAAGAGGAGCTATTCATGTTGAGGATGCGAAGGCGGTTTGAACAGCTTCCTAACCCTTTACGGATAAGGGTGTTGAGAAGAGAGATAGCACGTACATTGACAGTACTGCGTGAGAGGGGGATTAAACTATGAAGAAAAGGTTTGAAGGTCGTGTAGTAAGTGATAAGATGCAGAAGACAGTGGTGGTACAAATTGAACGTCGTGTGATGCATCCACTCTACAAAAAGTACATAACGAAACGTAAGAAGCTGGCCTGCCACGATCCCAAGGAGATAGCACGTGAGGGCGATTGGGTGCTAATAGAGGAATGCCGTCCTATTAGCAAAACGAAACATTTCCGAGTAGTTAAGGTATTACGACGTGCAGGTGAAGAGGTACCCGAACCTGAGGAGGTAACCGAAATCAGCGAAGAAACATCGGAGGAACAATGATCCAGGAACAGACACGCCTGGTGGTGACAGACAATACCGGTGCAAAGGAAGCAATGTGTATAAAGGTGTTGGGCGGTACACGTAGAAAATATGCACATGTGGGTGATGTGATAGTGGTGGTTATAAAGGAAGCTACACCACGTTCGGAGATGAAGGAAGGCACAATAAAAAGGGCAGTAGTTGTGCGTACCAAAAAAGAGTATAGGCGTAAGGATGGTAGCTACATTAGGTTTGATGATAACGCATGCGTATTGATAAACAGGGAAGGTGACCCCGTAGGTACACGCATATTTGGGCCTGTTGCTCGAGAACTTCGTGAAAGGAAGTTTATGCGGATCGTTTCGTTAGCGAGTGAGGTTGTATAATGCGTAAAATAAAGAAAGGTGATATCGTTGAGGTGATCACCGGTAAGGATAGGGGTAAACAAGGTAAGGTGCTTAAAGTTTTTCCAAAGACCTCACGCATAATAGTCGAAGGGGTAAACTTCCAGAAGAAACACTATCGTGCACGTAGGGCAGGTGAACAGTCTCAGATTATCACGCGCGAGGGTCCGATTCATATTTCGAATGTGAAACTGGTTTGCCCCAAATGTGGCCAACCTACTAGGGTAGGTTTTAAGATAATAGGAGATCGTAAGTTAAGGTATTGCAAGAAATGTCAGGAGCTGGTAGATGAGTAAAGAAGTCAAAGAAGAGGTTAAACAGGAAAAATATGTACCGAGGTTGAAAGAACTTTACATGAATAAGGTACGTCCGGAGCTTATGAAACGCATGGGATACAAAAACATCTGGCAAGTACCGAGGCTCGTTAAGATTGTCATAAACAGTGCAGTAGGAGAGGCAGTTCGTGATCCCACGTATATAACAGAAGCTGAACAGACACTTGCTAAAATTACGGGCCAAAAACCCATAATCATAAAAGCCAAACGTAACGTATCAGCTTTTGGCTTAAGGAAAGGTAAGCCCATCGCAGCAAAGGTTACATTACGGGGTGACCGCATGTATGAATTTCTCGATCGCTTCATAACGTTTGCAGCACCACGGATACGTGATTTTAGGGGGTTTGATCCAGACTCATTTGATGGACGCGGTAACTACTCCTTGGGTATAAGTGAGCAACTTATTTTCCCCGAAATAAAGTATGATGAGGTGAAACATGTCATAGGTATGGATATAACGATAGTGACAACAGCTAAAACTGACGATGAGGCACGTGCATTACTTGAGAGTTTAGGCTTCCCGTTTAGAAGGAGGTAATATGGCAAAGAAGAGTTGGATAGTTAAACAGAAAAAAGAACCCAAATATTCGACCCGAAAGTATAACCGATGTCCAGTCTGTGGCCGTGCACGTGCGTATCTGACAAAATTTGGACTGTGTCGAATATGTTTCAAGAAGTTTGCACTTGAAGGTTATATCCCTGGTGTCAAAAAGGCGAGTTGGTGATGAGTAACGTAACCGATCCCATTGCGGATATGTTAACCAGGATACGTAACGCATTGATGGCAGATCATAAGGAAGTGTTAATACCGGCATCGAAAGTGAAGATCGGTATAGCTGATGTACTTAAGAGGGAAGGCTATATACAGGATTATGAGGTGATACCTGACAACAAACAAGGTAACATACGCATAATATTCAAACGTAACCCCAACCCACTTGTCGCACTCGTTCGTGTGAGCAAACCCGGCAGAAGAGTATATGTCTCAGCTAAGAAGATACCACGTGTTAAGGGTGGTCTGGGTATATGCATATTGTCGACACCTATGGGTATATTATCGGATAATGAAGCACGTAAGAAAAATGTTGGCGGTGAGTTGCTGGCGATGGTCTGGTAGGAGGTATGATGTCAAAGATTGGTAAGAAACCCATTTTATTGCCTGAAAACGTAAAGGTTGAGATAAAGGAAAATGCCGTAGAAGTAGTGGGCCCAAAAGGTAAGCTTACACTCGAATTCCCTAACTACCTACAAATTGTAAAAGAAGATGGTAAGCTCCTCGTACGTGCTGTTGAAGATAAGAAGGCGTATCGTAGGATGTGGGGCACTATACGTGCACATCTGAATAATATGGTGAAAGGTGTAACGGAAGGATTTACTAAAACTTTAATTCTACGTGGACGTGGTTACCAGATGAGTAAAGAGGGTAACAGGCTTAAGATTATGGTGGGGTTTTCACACCCTGTGTATGTAGATATACCGGATGATATAGAGGTGGAGTTACCAGATCCACAAAAACTTATTGTCAAAGGTATCGACAAACAAAAAGTAGGTAACTTTGCTGCTAAGATACGAGCTATAAAGCCAGCAAAGAAATTTCCCTATGTGCCTAAAGGTATGACGATGCCGAAAGGTTTCTATTACGAAGGTGAACATGTACGTGTTAAAGCAGGCAAGAAAGGGCAGGTTGGTGGCAAATGAAGCGCTTAGTTGGCAGAGAAAAACGTCATAAACGTGTAAGACGTAAAATAAGTGGTACACCTGAACGTCCACGTCTATGTGTGTTCAGGAGCCTCAAACACATATATGCGCAGATAATCGATGATACAATAGGACATACACTTGTAGCTGCCTCTACGTTAGAGATACCTAAGGAACAGCTTGCTGGTAAGACTAAAGTCGAACAAGCATATATGGTGGGTAAATTAATTGCCGAGAAGGCACTCAAAAAGGGTATAACGAAGGTGGTTTTCGATCGTGGTGGTTACAAATATCATGGTAGGGTGAAGGCGCTTGCTGAAGGTGCAAGAGAAGGTGGCCTTCTATTTTAAGGAGGTTGCAATGAAAGAGAGCGAAATTCTCTCTCAGATAGAAAAAGAGGGTGCATTGGAGGAGAGGGTGCTCGCTATCCGACGGGTGACAAAAGTTATAACAGGTGGTAAAAGGTTACGTTTTTCGGTACTCTGTGCAGTGGGTGATAGGGCTGGTCGTGTAGGTGTGGCGCTCGCCAAGGCGCCAGAAGTTGCTGATGGTATACAGAAATGTTTCAGGCAAGCACGTAAAAACATGTTCCGTGTGAAAGTGGTGAATGATACGATTCCACATGAGGTGATGGTCAAATTTAAGGCGAGTAAAATGTTACTTAAGCCAGCAGCCCCAGGTACGGGTGTGATAGCCTGTGACCCCGTACGTGCAGTGTTGGAGCTTGCTGGCATTAAAAACATATTGACAAAGTCTTTGGGCTCGAATAATGTAATAAACATGATACAAGCTACGGTAAAAGCACTTAAGGAGCTACGTACTTACGAAGAGGTGATGCGTGCACGAGGTAAAATTAAATGAAAGCATTAAAAATAACGCAGATAAGGAGCGCTATAGGGAGGCCAAAGAAGCAGAAGCTCACCTTATTAGCGTTGGGATTACGTAAAAGGGAGGCTACAGTTATACATCGTGATACACCACAGATTAGGGGTATGATCGAGAAGGTGAAACACCTTGTTAAGGTGGAAGAGATAGAATTGCCGGAGGTAGAATGATTGAGCTGAACGACTTACCTAAGTTGACCAAAAAGCGTAAAAGAGTAGGACGTGGCCCCGGTTGCCATGGTACCACTGCAGGACGTGGTACAAAGGGCCAAAAGGCGCGTGGCCAGGTACATCCTGAGTTTGAAGGTGGCCAGATGCCACTCATTAGGAGGTTGCCGAAGCGTGGGTTCAAAAACATAGGACGTGTAGAGTATGAAATCGTAAATATCAAGCAGCTCAATATATTTCCAGATGGTACACGAGTTACCCCCGAGAAACTGAAACAGGCGGGTTTATACAAAGGTAAACTACCTCTGAAGATATTGGGTGATGGCGAATTGTTGCGACAACTCACAGTTGTAGCACATAAGTTTAGCAAAAAAGCGAAAGAAGAGATAGAAAAGATGGGCGGTCAGATAGAAATACTTGAGTGATGTTTGGTAGATTTCGTGACATATTTAAGATACCGGATCTGCGAAATAGGATACTTTTTACGCTTGCATTACTTGCAGTTTATAGATTAGGGGGCCACATCCCATTACCGGGTGTGGATACCAAGGCGTTGTTGAGCTTCTTCGCTGGTGCGAGAGGTACAATACTTGGGTTATACGATATCTTTGTAGGTGGTAACCTCGCTAATGGTACAATATTTGGGCTTGGCATAATGCCGTATATTAGTGCATCCATTATATTACAGTTGTTGGGTGCAGCAGTACCTTACTTCCAGAGATTGATGAAGGAAGGTGAAGAGGGTAGACGTAAAATCACGCAATACACACGTTACCTTACAGTAGCTATAAGTACTTTACAGGGGTTTGGGATAGCAGTGATGTTAGAGAACCTCCGTACCCCCAGCGGTGTAGTGGTGGTGAATCCTGGGCTTAGATTCAAATTCTTAACAGTGCTCACACTTGTTGCGGGTACAATATTTATAATGTGGTTGGGTGAGCTCATAACCGAGCGTGGTATCGGAAACGGTATCTCACTCATAATAATGGTAGGGATTATTGCAAGGTTTCCAAACTATTTTATACGGACGTTACAGATGGTAAGGGTGGGGTTAAGTCCGGTTGCCGTATTTGTGGTGTTAGTGACGTTCTTCTTACTTACGTTAGCACTTGTGTGGGTGACACAAGCGCAACGTCGTATACCGGTACAGTATGCACAACGTGTGGTAGGTAGAAGGATATACGGGGGGAGGAGCACACATATACCATTAACCATGAATACAGCAGGCGTTATCCCTATAATTTTTGCACAATCTGCACTTATGCTACCGGCAACGATGGCACGCTTCTTTTCTGCCAACCCCATTGCACAGGAAGTTGTCAACATACTTAACCCACAGAGCTGGATCTATAACCTAATTTATACAGGATTGATAGTGTTCTTCGCATATTTCTACACAGCTATAGTGATAAATCCGCAGGACTTGGCCGATAACCTAAAGCGTTATGGCGGATTCATACCAGGGGTACGACCTGGTGAGAAAACTGCTCAATATATAGACCATGTTCTAACACGTATAACGCTACCGGGTGCATTGTTCTTCGCATTTGCAGCAATAGTACCAACCTATATAACAGCTAAACTTAATGTACCATTCTATTTCGGGGGTACCTCACTCATAATTGTGGTGGGGGTTGCACTCGATACCCTACGTCAGATAGAGGCACACCTTGTTATGCGGCACTATGAGGGTTTCTTACACAGGGGTAGAATAAGAGGTAGACGCGGATGAATATTGTTATCTTAGGGCCACCAGGTGTAGGTAAAGGTACACAGGCAGTGAGGTTGGCACAAATGGGTTGGATACATATCTCAACTGGCGATATACTACGTGAGAGCATAGAAAAGGGTGACACACTTGGCAATAAAGTAGCACAATATGTACATAGGGGTGAGTTGGTCCCCAATCACCTAATCGTGGAGGTACTTAAGCAAAAGCTACAGGAGATCGATTGCAATTCCAACATCGTGCTGGATGGCTTCCCACGTAATGTCGAGCAGGCCAGGGCACTTGAGGGGTTGATTAAAGTGGACAAAGTATTATATTTAAAATGTGACGACGAACAGATCATTAAAAGGTTAACCGCAAGACGAATATGTCCACGATGTGGTGAGGTTTATAATATTATAACTAAACCACCCAGTGATAATATGAGATGTGATAAGTGTGGAAGCTCACTTATACAGCGGGAAGACGATCGTGAGGATGTAATACGTAAGCGGTTGGAAGTATATCATCGTGAAACTGCACCGTTGGTTGAATATTATCGAAGAAATGGGCTACTGGAAGAGATAGATGCAACTGGTACAATAGATGAGGTTTTTGACCAAATTCGTGAAAAAATAGAAGAATGGGCAAAAAGAAAATGATACAAATGGAAGGTACAGTCAAAGAGGTGTTGAAGGGTGGGCTATTCCGTGTAGTACTTGATAATGGATTGGAGGTGCTTGCACATAGCTCCGGTAAGATGCGTATGCATTTTATTAGGATTGTGGAAGGTGACCGCGTACGGGTTGAACTTAGCCCTTATGATTTAACACGTGGACGTATTATATACAGGTTTTGAGGAGGTAAAATGAAAGTTAGAGCTTCCGTTAAAAAGCGGTGTAGGGATTGCAAGATTGTGCGTAGGAAAGGTATTGTCCGGGTAATATGTAAAAAGAATCCAAAACATAACCAAAGGCAGGGCTGATGGCACGTATAGCAGGACGTGATCTACCACCAAACAAGAGGATAGAGATTGCACTCACCTATATCTATGGGATTGGATTGTCACGTTCACGCAAGATACTGGAAGCTACGGGGGTGGACCCTGATAAAAGGGTGAAAGATCTGACCGAAAAGGAGATAGAATTACTACGTAAGGAGATAGAAGGTAAATACAAAGTTGAAGGTGCACTACGTGCAGAGGTGAGGGATAACATTAAAAGACTGATAGCGATAAGGTGTTGGCGTGGCTTAAGACATGAAGCCGGTTTACCAGTACGGGGGCAACGTACACGGACGAATGCACGTACACGCAAGGGGCCACGAGGTGCACAAATAGGTAAACGTAAAAAGAGCTAATAGGAGATAAAATGGCACGCCGTGGTGGATCTAAGAAGTTAAAAAAGGTGCCAGTTGAGGGTATAGTACATATTCATACCACTTTTAACAACACAATAGTAACGGTTACGGATAAGGAGGGTAACGTAATAACGTGGGCAAGCGGTGGTACCATAGGGTATAAGGGGACAAAGAAGGGGACACCATTTGCAGCTGGATTAGCCGCGCGTGAGGTTGCACGTAAAGTATACGATGCGGGTATGCGACGTGTGGAGATATGGATAAAGGGGCCAGGTCCCGGGCGAGAGACCGCCGTCCGTGCAATACATGGTGAAGGGCTTGAGGTCACTGCTATAAGAGATAAAACCCCTATACCACATAATGGGTGTAGGCCACCCAAAAAACGGAGAGTGTGATGGCAAGATACACTGGACCAAAATGTCGTCTATGTAGGCGTGAAGGTGTTAAACTGTATCTTAAGGGTGACAAATGTTATAGTGAGAAGTGTCCACTTGAACGCCGTAGACCCGGCCCGCCGGGCGAGCGTCCCAAGAAGATCATAAAGAAACCCACTGGTTATGCGTTACATCTGCGTGAGAAACAGAAAGTACGTCGCCACTATATGGTATCAGAGACACAATTTAGACGCTACTTCGAGATGGCAGAAAGGATGGAGGGCGATACGGGTGAACTACTCTTCCAGCTACTTGAGAGGCGGCTCGATAATGTAGTGTATAGACTTAAATGGGCACCTTCACGTGTAGCAGCACGGCAGCTGGTAGCACATCGACATATATTAGTTAATGGGAGAAGGGTTAGCATACCGTCAATACTTGTGCGTGTGGGAGATAAGATTGAGTTACATCCCGATAGTAGAGACATACAGCCGGTACAGTTGGGATTGAAACAGGATCGTGATATACCAAGTTGGTTGCAGCTCGACGGTGATCAGTTTACCGCAAAGGTGGTAGCACTGCCCACACTCGCAAACGTGGACATACCTGTTAACCCCGGTATGATAATTGAATTCTATTCTAAATAATTGGAGGGTATATGAAGTTTGTAAGATATAAATTACCAGAGAGAATTGAAATCCTGGAACACACTCCATCCTATGGTAAGTTCCTCTTTACACCACTTGAAAAAGGTATGGGTTGGGCGATAGGTAATGCCCTAAGGAGGGTACTTTTATCGTCAATACCTGGGGCAGCGATAACCGCGTTACGGATCGATGGTGTATCACATGAATTCTCGTCACTCGAAAACATACGCGAAGATGTACCTGAAATTATACTCAACCTTAAGAAGGTAAAGTTAAAGCTGACGGAGGTCTTCGAGACCACATTGAGGCTGGAGGTACAGAAGAAAGGTGAAGTGAAAGCTAAGGATTTAAAAGGTGATCACCATGTGGAGATTGTGAATCCCGATCAATATCTATTTACGGTGGTTGAGGACCTCGAGCGTCCATTACGGATGGAGATGGAAGTGACTACTGGCCGAGGTTATACGCCGCTCGAGTATTTGAGACGCAAAAATGCACCTGTAGGCACTATATTTATAGATGGATTGTATTCACCCGTCACAAGGGTGACCTTCGAGGTTGGCACTACACGTGTGGAGGAACGTGTGGATTATGATGAATTAACCATGGAGATATGGACTGATGGTAGGGTTGACCCTAAATCAGCGCTCGTGGCAGCAAGTAAGTTGCTCATATTACATATGGAAAGGATATCAGAGCTTGAAGCTGTACCGGTTGAACTCGTGAAGGGGCTCACAAAGGAGGAAGAAGAATTTCTACGTAAGATACAACAACCTATTGATACACTCAAAGATATAATAAGTTCACGTACCCTGAAAGCACTTAAGGATGCAGGGATTGAAACCGTTAGTGACCTCATACAGTATTCCGAGGAAGAGATTTACCAAATACCCAATATTGGACGTAAGTCGATCGATCAATTGAAGGCAGCACTGGGTATGCTGAATCTTGCCCTCGGTATGCAGCTTGAGGAGAAGTTCAAAAAATATATAATAGAGAAGTGACATGCGTCACAAAGTGAAACGCATCAAATTGAGTCGGCACCTCGACCATAAGCGTGCTCTATTGCGTAACCTTGTAGCTGCATTGTTTACACATAAAGCTATTGTCACCACAGAGGCGAAGGCACGTGCTGCACGCTCGCTTGCGGAACGGTTGATACATATCGCCAAAAGGGGAGACCTGGCTGCCCGTAGGGAAGTATTGGCGAGGTTACCACAACCGGATATCGTAAGGCATCTCTTTGACGTTATAGTGCCAAAAGTACGTGAGAGGGAAGGGGGTTACACTCAGATATTACACTATGGGATAAGGAAGAGCGACGGTGCACGTCTTGTCCTCTGGAAGTTGACCGACTTCGAGAAAGAGGTGACAACCAAACCAGAGGAAAAATCCGCCAAACAAGGAGCATGATGCGGAAGGTTGCATCTTTGTTATTTTTGTTTTGGATAGGTTCGTTATTTGCAGAGGTGAAGATTGGGTTCATTAACTCACAAAGAATACTGGATGGATATCGTGGCAAAGAGACATTACTAAATGAATACAATAGACGTAAGCAAGAATGGGAGGCAAAGGCACAACAGATGCAAACCGAAATACGCGATATGTACAATGCCTTAGAAGAGCAACGTGCAATGCTATCCGAAGAGGCGTTTGATAGAAGGCTCTCAGAAATCCGTCAGAAGGAGGCTGAATATCAACAATTCTTACAGGAAGTGTTTGCGCCAGGTGGTAAGCTTGAGCAACTCTATAGCGAGGTGATGGATCCTTTCATACGTAGGGTGAAGGAGATAACCCAGAGAATAGCACAGGAGGAGGGTTATACGGTGATACTCGATCTCGCCAGCGGTATGGTACTTTACTATGATGAGAAAGACGACCTTACCCAGAAGGTGCTCAACGAGCTAAATGCTGAGTTTGTACAGGCTGAAATAGATACAACACCATCGTTGCTCGGTAAGCCACGTTTCTGGGTGTTTAAATTCAAAGAGTTGGACGATGAAAGCAAGCGGTTAGGGTTAGGTAGCAAGATGGCGAGCTTCATGAAGGCCGCTATCGCAGTCATCGGTAAATATGAGATAGCTGAAAAGGATCGTATCAACAGCGCCATAGGGGATGCAGGGCTTATAGGTAAGAGGGAAGAGGACTTCGATTTCCACGATGCATTGGAGGTGGGTAGGTTGGTACCACTTGATCTGGTCATTATTGGTGAAGTTAGCACATCGGGTGGTGTAGTCACCGGCAAATGTAAAGTTATAAGTGTAAAAGAGGAGGCTGTGATAAGTGAGGTTGAAGAGACCATGACGGGTACGTCTGAGGAGGCTATAAAGACGCTTGTCTCGAAGATGGTGGAGAAAATACAGTTTCCATGAAAGTAAAAGATATAGCAGATATACTGGATGGTGAAGTAGATGGTGACCCCGAGCATGAGATCAAAGATATAGCACCTGTTGACGAAGTTGACGAAGATACGATCGCTGTATTACGTAAGGAGGAGGATTGGTATAAGATTAAAAAGAAGGCTGGCGCTGTAGTGATCCCACCTAATGTAGTACCAGACCGCAAGTTAAGCTATAGTTTCATAAGGGTTAAAAATACAGAGGTTGCCTTTGTGCGGCTCGTTGAGCTATTTTATCCAAGGGAGGTACCACAGCCCTCCATAAGCCCAATGGCATACTTAGGTGAGGTCAAGTTAGGCAAAAATGTGCACATAGGTGCATATACATGGATAGGGGATGCGGTTGAGATAGGTGATCGTACCGTCGTACATCCGTTCGTATACATTGCAGGTGGTACCAAGATAGGTGCTAACACTGTAATATATCCAGGTGTCGTAATCTATCCACGTGTTACAATAGGGTCGAATGTCGTGATACATAGTGGTACAATCATCGGTAGCCCCGGTTTTGGCTACGTAAGGTGTGAAGATGGATGGTTACATATACCACAGGTTGGCGGTGTAATTATCGAGGATGACGTTCATATAGGGGCAAATGTCACCATAGATAGTGGAACGTTACGACCTACTCATATCGGTAAAGGGGTTAAGATCGATAATCTCGTCCAAATCGCACATAATGTGAAGATAGGTGAGAACACGGTTATTGCGGCACAAACCGGTATCGCAGGTAGCTCAGAGCTCGGCAACTGGGTGATGTTGGGAGGGCAAGTGGGTATCACTGACCATGTGAAGTTAGGCGATGGTGTTATGGTAGCTGCACAGTCAGGTGTTACGAAGAGTGCACCACCGAATACTAAGCTGTTTGGTTATCCCGCACGTGAATATAATAAAGCACGACGCACCTATGCGATATTGTTTGAATTACCGCAAATTGCACGTAAAGTGAAAGAACTGGAGAAACGGTTAAAAGAATGAGAGGTATGAAGATTTTTACACCACTCGAACAGAAGCTTCTACTTATATTGCTGGCAGGTATATTCGTAGGGGTTATAGTGTATTGGCTAAAGCTAAAGGAAAGCCCGGTGGTGAGTGAGTTCGTAATTGAAACCATCGGCACATCTGTAGATACTATAAAAGAAGGTGAATCGAATATCCATATGGTATCACAAAAGAAGGTTAACCTCAATACCGCTACGTTTGAGGAACTTTTGAGCCTACCAGGTGTAGGCCCCACCATTGCAAATGAGATCATAAAATATCGTGAGAAACATAAATTTACAAAGATAACAGATATAATGAAGGTACCGGGGATAGGTAAGAAGAAGTTTGCAAGACTAAAAGATTTGATATGTGTAAATGAATGATAAACCCAAAGACGCAAAGATAATCTGTAGGTGTGAAGATCTCACAGAGGATGAAATCATAAAATATATTGAACAGGGCTACCATACGCTCGAGGAGATTAAGAGAGCTTCACGTGCAGGCATGGGACACTGTCAGGGTAGAACCTGTCAAAGATTGATCGCACAAATCATTAGCAAGAAACTTGGTATTCCACTGGAAAATATAAAACCACCTACGGCACGTCCACCTGTAAAACCTATACCTATTAAAGCTATTTTAAACTTAAAACGTAAAAATACTACACAGGATTAACGACCTACACCGCTGTAGGTGAAGCCCAACTCTTTCATAACTTTGGGTTCGAGGAGGTTTACCCCATCAATTATTATAGGGGTGGACATACCCTTCTTAAGGCGTCGATAATCGAGTTGCTTGAACTCCTCCCATCCTACTAATAGGAGTAATAGATCTAAATCTTTGAATTCATAAGGAGTGGCACAATACTCAATATCGGGGAGTATGGTTTTGGCTTCATCCATGGCCATTGGATCATAAGCTTTTATTAATGCACCCCCCTGTTTCAACAGTTTCACTATCCTAACAGCGGGTGAGTTACGTATGTCCTTGGTACCTGGTTTAAAAGATAGCCCCAACACACCGATTGTTTTCCCATAGAGGATACCACCAAGTGCCCTCTTTACCTTCCACACTATGGACTGTATTTGTTCCTCGTTTCTTTCGAGTATGGACTTTAAAAAGCGTGGCTCATAGTCATAGGATTGTGCCATGTGGATGAGCGCTTTCAAATCTTTTGTAAGACATGGTCCACCAAACCCTATACCGGGGGAGAGGTATCCATCGCCTAACCTGGGATCATAGCTTAACCCTTTTATGACATTTTTGATATCAGCGCCTACTCTTTCTGAGATCGTAGCTATCTCATTTATAAACGATATGCGGGAAGCAAGAAAGGCATTTGCTGCATACTTTATCATCTGTGCATCTATTGGTGGGGTTATGAGGATCGGTGTTGATAATGGTTTATAAAGTTGAGCCACAACCTGAGCCGCTTGCTTGTTGTCTGCTCCTATGACCACTCTGGAGGGGTTGAAAAAGTCATGGATTGCATTCCCTTCACGCAGGAATTCGGGGTTAACCACGAGATCGAAATCTTTACCTTCCTTACGTTTTTGTGACAGTATGTTCCTGATGAGGTCGACGCTCCCCACAGGGACGGTACTTTTTATCACGATGATCTTATAGTTATTTATTGATTCACTTAACCCATGTGCTACATCTATTATCTGAGAGAGATCAGCTTCACCAGTATCTTTAGTTGGTGTACCTACAGCTACGAAGATGATGGAGGATGACCTAACTGCTTCGTTTAAGTCTACCGTAAAGGTGAGCCTATGTCGGTTTTTACGTAGTAGCTGGTCCATACCTGTTTCATAAATGGGTGAGATGCCGCGGTTTAATGTCTTAATCTTCTCGTCATCAACGTCCACCCCGATAACTTTATGCCCTAACTCAGCAAACCCTACTGCTGTGGTAAGCCCCACGTAACCCAACCCTATAACAGATAAGGTTTGTGATGTGGGACTGTGGTTCATAGTTGCACTTGTTTCAGCCAACCTCTGTTTTTCACATGCCACTCTACGGTCATTTTTAATCCGTCCTCTATACCTATACGGGGTTGCCAACCCAAAAGCTTATTTGCTTTCGATATATCAGCCCAGCTTGCTTTCATATCTGCTATATGGAATGGTTTATGTTCTATTTTTGCTTTTTTGTTGAGAAGCTTCTCAATCAACGAGATAATGTATTTCAGGGAGTAGGGTTTGTTACCGCCACCTAAATTTATTATCTCATAACCTACGTTTTTGAGCGCCTTTATTGTGCCTTCAGCAATGTCATCCACATAAGTGAAGTCACGACTCTGCGAACCATCTCCAAATAGTTGGAGGGGTGTCCCTTCATCTATCCATTTGATGAACCTAAATATACTCATATCGGGACGGCCAGCTGGCCCATAAACCGTGAAATATCTAAGAATGGATACATCAATCCCATATAAAGAGTGGTAAGTATAAGATAGAACTTCTGCCGCTTTTTTCGATGCAGCATAAGGAGAGATAGGTGTGTTGACGGGTAGGTCCTCCTTGAATGGCATATTTTGTCCTGCATATAGGGAAGATGTGGATGCAAGGACAAATTTTCTTATGTCAAATTCTTTACAGAGTTCCAACAGGTTAAGTGTACCAAGCGTGTTGGTGGTGAAGTATATGTGTGGATTTTCCACCGAGGCTCTTACACCAGCACGTGCAGCTAAATTTATGACAGCATCGAATTTGTACTTCTGGAATAATGAGCGTAAGGCTTCGATATGTTCGATGTCAAGCTTGTGGAACGTAAAATTGACGAATCTTTCCAGTTGATTCAACCGCCATTGCTTAAGTCTTACATCGTAGTGGTGATTTAAGTTGTCGATACCAACCACTGTGTAGCCATATTCTAACAACTTTTCACAAGTCTTCCAACCTATAAAACCAGCCGCTCCCGTAACTAATATAGACCCCATAAGATGATTTCTGAATGTTTTAAGATACTAAACTATATTAATCGTCAAGTTAGATTGACTTTACTGAAAACCCCATAAAATAAAAGCAAATGGCTACAGAGAAGCTGAAAGTATGTATATTCAAAGGGGATAAGGTGAAGATGGAGCTTCGGAAGCCCATTAAATTCGGTAATCAAAAGCTACGTGCCGGGGTTTGGGAAGTAAGGAGCGAGATACTGAGTTCACCCCATATTGACTACTTTCTGGTAGTAGGTGAATCTGCCGAAAAGGATAGATTAGCAAGCACAATAAAAGAGTTTGAATCACGTGGCTATTCATCAAGTGTGATCAAATATAAAGGTATATGGTTTGCAGGTATAGGACCGTTTCGGGTACCGGATTCGTTGCAGATATTGTCGCATCATAGTGTGTACTTCTTTCCCGAGGTGAAGCGTCCAGCTATAGCCAAGGTGATCGCCCGCAATATAAGTGATGGTCGAACAGTGCAGTTAGCTCAACACTTTTATGTATCACCAGGGGAGCCATTCGATCTCATCATATATAATAAAGTGGGTCGTGGGTTCCATTTTGAGTTTGAAGAGAGACAGAGTTATGAAGGTGAGATCGAATTCACTATCGGTTATGATGGTAAACTTCTTCTTATTAATCATATAGAGCTCGAGAGATATCTTGCGAGTGTGATATCGTCGGAAATGCTGGTATCACTCCCAATGGAGGCGTTGAAGGCACAAGCTGTGGTTGCCAGAAACTGGTTACTTACGGCAGCCATCAAACACCATATAGGGGAGCCTTTTGATGTATGTAACGATGATCATTGTCAGGAATATCGCGGTATAAGGGATGAGAATAACATTGCCCGTAAGGTGATAGATGAGACCCGCGGTGAGGCGCTCTACTATAAGGGTAAACTTGTGGATACGAGGTTTGCGAAGGTATGTGGTGGTGTAACCGAGGAGTTTAATAACGTATGGGGTGAAACCTTTTACTCATGCTCGATATTCGATGGCCCCGGTACGTATAATATGGATCTGCAAAAAGAAGATAATTTCAGGTTATGGATAGAACAGCCACCACCTGCGTATTGCAACACACAGGGTGATACTGAATATTTCGAATACGGTAGAAAGTACTTCAGGTGGTACGAAACAATCGACCCATATGCATTGCGTGAGATTATTAACAACAAGACTGGCATAGATATAGGGTATCCAGTACAGGTCAACCCCTTAAGACGTGGTAGATCTGGCCGTATATTACAGTTACAAATAAAGGGAGAAAAGGGGACACTCGATGTGACGGGTGAGCTTAAAATACGAGCAATACTGTCGCCCACGTATTTGCCAAGTTCTGCATTCTATGTGAAATACAATGGACAACAGTTCATATTGAGAGGAGCAGGTTGGGGCCACGGGGTTGGAATGTGTCAGGTAGGGGCAGCTAAGTTAGCATCTATAGGATGGAATTACAGGCAGATACTTTTACATTACTACCCGAATACGGAAGTTAGACAAATTCATGTCAAAAAGGAGGAGGGATGCGTGTCATAAAGGTAAAAGACTATGAACGTTTGTCTAAATTGGCTGCTAAAATAGTAGCTACTCTGATACGAGAAAAGCCAGACGCAGTGCTGGGGTTAGCTACCGGTAATACGCCGTTGGGTTTGTACCGTGAACTCATACGTATGCACAAAGAAGAGGGGCTCGACTTCTCACGAGTGGTTACGTTTAACCTCGATGAGTACATAGGGCTACCCAAGAACCATCCACAAAGCTATCACCATTTCATGTGGGAGAATTTCTTCCACCATGTGAATATAAATCCATCCAACGTGCATATACCAGATGGTAACGCTCCCAATATACGGCAACATTGTGATTGGTATGAAGCTCGTATACGTAAGTTCGGTGGCATAGATCTACAGATATTGGGTATAGGGCGTGATGGCCACATAGGGTTTAATGAACCTGGGTCATCTTTAGGGTCACGTACTCGTATAAAGACGTTGCTCGAAGTTACACGTAGAGATAATGCGAGATTCTTCGACGGCAAGATCGAAAATGTACCCAAATACGCAATCACGATGGGGATAGGTACGATTTTGGATGCAAAGGCGATATTGTTGTTAGCAAGTGGTGAATCCAAAGCAGATGCAATTAAAAAGGCGGTAGAAGGCCCTATAACGGCGATGGTGCCTGCGAGTGTGCTACAATTGCATCGTGACACCACAGTTATAGTAGATGAGGCAGCTGCTAAGTATCTGGAACTACCATGGGAAACAGAAGAGGATTACGAACGTGTGGAGTCACTTTTCGGTTGATATAACAGACGAAGTATGAGGATACCACCGATTATCATAGCGAGCAACCCAGTATAAAACCGCCATATAACCACGTAAAGACCAAGAAGATGCGTGGGACATATAAGACGCCAGAACCCGAATCCACCAGCTTCTGCTACACCGGTTGATCCAGGTGTCGGTATAAAAAGTAACAAGTACGACAGTATTATCTGTATTACAAAAGTTGTCAAAAAGGGTGGATCAACACCTAACCCTTTGAATAAGACATAAGGTATGGTAAAAAATGCACAACGTGCAATAAGGGTCGTACCGAACGAAAGTAGGAAAAATAGTTTACCATGGGTGAAAGTCTGTTTAATAGCAACTCGTAACTTTTGTAGCTCATTATATACGCGGGAGAACTTACCTTTTGACCACCTTTTGGGCATAAAAAGGAATACAATAAATAGTATTACAAGAAGTAAGACAATTATGCCTACGTAACTGCCAGCCCTTACAACGAAACGACCGCGTAGCAATTCTTTCTCTAAGAGTATAATCGGTATAAATAGGGGTAAGATCAATACGTTAAGTATCGCACGCATGATAATCACATTGCCGGCCTCACCGAGGTTAAGCCCATCCCGGTGTAGTACATAGAGTTGAAAAGGTACACCCACAACACCGGTCGGTACTATGGTGAGGAAACAGCCCCCGAAATAGAATTCGGATGCCGTACGTAACGATATGGGTTTACCCATGGCACGACCCAGCACCTGTACACGTAGGAGTTCAAAATAATAGAACGTAGCTGTCACCAACAGTGCAAGCAGAAAGTATAGGGGGGAAAAGTTTCTGAACGCCTGTAAGGTGTCTTTACCTGTAGTGAAGACAAGTACCACGATTATGCTCACAACAGTTATGATGAGAAAAATACGTAACCACCGTACTATTAGGTTGCGTTTGGATTGAAGTATGGTTAACTTATCTTCCATTTAACCTGCGTTTAACTAATACCCCATATATAACTGAACTTGATATGCTTGAAACTGATACACCAAGTGGTAACGCAACAAGTCCCAACCTACCCACAAACGTAAGTGCTACACCAAGATGTATGGCCACCCCTATTAGGGTAACTTTAAGTGGTGTCGTGGGTTCCTTCAATGCATAAAATATAGATGAAAATGTGCGATTGAGCGTCATCCCCAGTATAGCAAACGAGTAAAAGCGTATGACACGTGAGGTATGGTACGTATCTACTGCAGTGAATGCACCATGTTGGTAAACGATACGACATAATGGATGTGCGAATATCAACAGCAAGGTAATAGCGGCCACACTACAGAGTATGCCGAATTTCAACACTTTATGTAGATCTTGTGTTATCGAACCAGTATCCGCAAATTGGCGCGTAAAAGTGGGTATACCAACGTTTGCTATCGTTACACCTATCATACCAACAGGTAAATATATAAATCTAAATGCATACTCAAGGTACGAGATAGAACCTACCGCCAAAAAGGATGCGATAATGGTGTTGATGATGCTGCTCAATCGTAAAACCAGAAACGATATAACCACGGGCAACATAAGACGTAACATACGACGTACGGTGGGATCGCTGAAGATGGGATAAGGTCGAAACCTATAACCATGCGATTTCAAAAAATGGTATTGGAGGGTAGCCTGACCGATACCACCGATAAGCACCCCTATAGCGATACTATACACACCGATGTATTTAGCAAATATAACAGATGTTGCGATTATGCCGATATTGAATAATACAGGTGCAATACCTGTGACAAAGAAACGCGAGAAGTAGTTCAATATCCCCATAAAAAACGTAGCTACCACCATTATTGGAAGGAAAGGCGACATCATCCGTGTGAGGCGGGTGGCAAGGTTGAACCTAAACGTATCGTGATAGAAGCCTGGACTTATTATACGTACGAGATAGGGTGCAAACAATGCTGTAAATATGGATATAATCAGCGCTATTGTGAGTACAGTACATATGGCGGTATTGGCAAACCGATATCCAGCTTGCTGGTCGGATTTTACCTTATCTGTAAATAATGGTACGAACGACGGTATGATGCTACCTTCGGCTAACATCTCACGTGCAAGGTTAGCTATACGGAAGGATACCCAAAATGCGTCAAGGCTGGCAGATGCACCAAAGAAGTGTGCGATGACAATTTCGCGAATGAACCCGAATGCTCGCGATATACCGGTACCCAAGCTGAAGCCAAACAGCTTACGATACATTAGATTAATGGGTCATAGCCACCAGGGTGAAAAGGATGGCATTTAGATATACGGATGATGCCCTTGATTATACCCCTAAGTAAACCGTATTTCTTGATCGCTTGGTACGTGTATTCGGAACAGGTTGGATAGAATCGGCAATGTCGTGGCAATATGGGGGAGATGAAATTCTGATAAAACCTAATCAGCAGAAGTGCTATCTCCTTCATCAGCTGCTATTTGGTTGAGTAAATCAACAAGCTCATGGTATAGTGTACGAAAATCCTCATGTAAGACACTTTCAGTTCCTACAATCATAAGGTGCACATTTTTGAGCCGCCACTTCTCACGACGATAGATCTCACGTAACCTACGTTTGATACGGTTGCGATCGACTTTGCGTTTCACCTTCTTTGAAACCGCAAACCCTGCCTTGCGGTCGGGCCTGCCTGTTAAATAGTGTATAACCATATGGTTACCACTGATGGTTTTACCTTTTGTAAAGACCTCCAGTATCTGCTTGCGTCTCTTTAAACGTTCCTCCTTGGGTAAACGTTCGTCACGTCTACACGGTAAGCCGTTTCCTGCCAACACGTCTACGACGTTTGATGATAGCTCTACCGCTTCTTGTGCGCATACGTGCACGAAATCCATGCGTACGTTTGCGTTTGATGCGACTGGGTTGATAGGTTCTTTTGGGCATCTTAACCTCCGTTTGTTAAATATAGATAAATGGACAGAAAATCAATATGTAAGCTGGCGAATATGGGGTCATGTGTTAATTTTATAGTAATGAAAGGATGCTATGTATTGCTGGTGGAATTACCCGGAGATATCAAAACAACAGTAGGTAAGCTCGGCAGCTTAACATTTGCACGTGGTTACTACGCATATGTGGGGTCAGCCATGAATAATATCGAGGTACGTGTGAAATACCACATATCCAACCATAAACGTAAACGCTGGCATATAGATTATCTGCTCGAATATGGACGGATTGTAGCAATCTACTATCGTGAAAGTAAATACAGGTGTGAATGTGAGCTCGCAGATGGGTTGAGGTCAAGATTCAAACCCATCCAGAAGTTTGGTGCTACAGATTGTGGATGTGGAGGGCACCTCTTCTATAGTAAGGACTTATATGAATTGGTGCACTCAATGAGAGAGATGGGGTTAAAACAATATACGATGTAGAAAGGATAACATTCAAATAGGTTGACATTCGGGCTTTGCGATTAGTTTATAATTGCTCTGGGGGTGAAAGGTCTCGACAGGGGTGATCAGAGTAAAGGGAGCATGCCGAGTCGCCCGACTCGTAAAATCGGGCACTTTAAAATAACTGCCGCCGAATATGCGGTTGCCTGATGAGCAGGCTTAACCTGTGGACCTACCCCCAAGGTCCACAGGGGATGGGTTAGGGGGTGGTCGTCCATACCTTTGATCCCGAGGTGGACGACGACACCGAAGGGATCTATCCCTTATGGTTCGGGGCCCAGCGGACCATAGGGGTAAAGCAAGCTGGGTCTAAGCATGTAGAGCCCTTTGCTCTGACACTTCTGGACGCGGGTTCGAGTCCCGCCACCTCCATTATCTCTAAGTTGGATGATACTCCTCAATTCCCTTTCTATTCATATGTTATAACTGGTTGATTGACTTTTATCCATCACATGTTAAGTTTAATCAGGAGGTGATGATGGAGATCCATGAAATCATGGAGATATTGCCACATCGTTACCCATTCCTTTTGGTCGATAGGATCGTCGAGCTCAACGATAACCGTATTGTGGGTATCAAAAATGTCACCATAAACGAACCATTCTTCATCGGCCACTTCCCCGGTAACCCAATAATGCCAGGTGTGCTCATAGTTGAGTCTATGGCACAGACGGGTGGCATACTTCTATTAAAGAAGGTAGATAACCCCAAAGGTAAGTTGGTTTACTTTCTCGCTATTAAAGAGGCCAAATTTCGTGCCCCTGTACGACCTGGTGACACATTACGTAACGAGATGATACTGAAGAAGTTTACCCGTGGCGTATGTGTGATGGAAGGAAAGGCTTATGTAGGTGATAGGCTTGTTGCAGAGGGTGAGTTTATGGCCAAAGTGGTTGAGGTAAACGATGGGCAAGAAAAAGAAGATTAAATCCAAACCCACACCACCTACGCATAAGCTTACCTCACACGAAAGGTGGTTTCCACTAATATTTCTGGGGTTAGCGGTTGCCTTCTATTTGCCACATTTGGGATTATTTGTGGGTAAGTCGACACTGTTTGGTACAGATTTCCTTATCGCGTATGGTGGCGCTGTTCGGGTGCATGAATATATGCTTAAACACTTACACCAACCACTGTGGAACCCATACATAATGGGTGGTTATTCCACATTCACCGGCGGTATGGGTTACACTGATCCTTTACGTTATATACTCTTACCATTACCGGTTTACGTGCGACATTTCTACTTCTTCTTCATATGTCTGTTTCTGGCAGGTTGGGGTATGTTCTATCTGCTAAGATATAGGTTAAAGTTTCAGTTATGGATCGCAGTAGTTGCCGGTATTGCATATGAGTTTACTGCGTTCGGTATAAGTCAAATGTATGGCGGACATTGGCCTAAACTTGCCAGCATGGCATGGCTCACCTGGTGCTTTTCTGCGCTATTGTATGCGTTTGAGACACAAAAGGTACGCCATTTCCTCTTGTTGGCAGGTGCATGGGCGATGATGATGTGTGGCCACTTTCAGTTCGGTTATTACGCAAGCTATCTTATCGGTTTCTTCGTTATATATGAGCTCATACGTCGTGCACGAGCGGGTAAACCAAGGGAGAGCGTTTCACTCGGCCTTAAGGTCATACTCGCCCTCATGGTTGTACTATGTGTGTTAGCACTCAGGTTTGGCCCCAGTTTGATACGACTGGAGACAGGTGTACGTGGTATAGAGCGTGGTTATGAATACGCCACCTCATGGGCGATGCCAACCTCTGAATTGGTCGACTTCTACAATCCACATTTCATGGGTATACTTGATAACTACTGGGGGACTAACTATTTCAGGCTGCATTCAAGGTATTTCGGTGTTATAGTGCTTGTGATATCGCTTTTCGGTATAGTAATGGGATGGCGACGTCACAGTTACGTGCGATTCTTTACCGGCGGTTTAATAGTATCTACTTTGTTGGCACTTGGTGGCCACACTCCATTATATAGAATACCTTACTATATTTTACCTATGGTGGACAAGCTACGTGGCCCCGACATGTGGTGGATAATAGGTGCATTTTCCGTTGTCATACTGTTTGCATACGGGTTAAGGTTGATGTTGGAACATAAACGCATATCGCAACGCTATCTGGTGGTCTGCGCAGTGGGGGCAGCAATTACATTGCTTGTTTTTAGTGTGGCGAAATCGCCCATCATCAGTGGATTACGTGCACATTTCAGCCATGTGTTAGCAGCTGCTGGTTACTCCAGTGATCAGATCGAGGCTAAATTATCAGCTATGGAAAGGAACTATCCGTTGATGGTTTGGGGATATTTCAAATCTTTCTTATTAATCGCACTGGTAACACTGTTTTGCTACTTGCGGTTGAACAAGAGGTTGACCGATGTTGGGTTTGCGTCGTTGATTGCTGTGTTTATATTGTTCGATCTATGGGAGGTAGATTACAGGTTTATGAAGGTAGTACCGCCACCACATTACTACTACAGACCGGATGAGGTGGTGAGGGTACTCAAGCGTGACACTAACTATTATTGGGTATTCCCTTACTATTACGAACATGCGGAGGATCACTATCTACCCTATCATAATATACAAACGTTAGGTGGTACAACCTCTAACCCACTCATCCGATATCAGAAATTCATAGGTGCACATGGTACGGTGATGTTTCGACCCAACGATTTGAGGCGGTTACCTCATTTGTTGGACGTATTCAACACCAAATATATTATCACATTCACGATACCAGAAGATATATCGCGGTTCGATCCACAAACCCAAGCTTTCATAAAGAGAGCACAATCTTACATGTCGAGGTTCGATCTCGTCTATAAAGGGCGCAGATACAGTATTTATCGTAACCCATATGCATTACCACGTGCATTCTTTGCACCACGATACGTTGTAGTTGATAGTGCGGATGAGGCACTCGCTTTGATAAAGAGACCCGATTTCCCGTACCATAACACGGTGATATTGGAGGAAGATCCATCTGTACCACAAGGTGATACACTTGTCAATGGATATGCTAAGATTCTGAAGTACGACATGGATCATGTAACACTCGAGGTAGTGAACGACAAACCCACATTCCTCGTACTTGCAGAGAATTGGTATCCTGATTGGCACGCCAGAGTGGATGGTAAGCCCACCAAGGTGTACGTAGCGGATGGTACATTACGTGCGATATATTTGACAGCTGGTAAGCATAATGTTGAATTTACCTGTAAGTCGAAACTTTTCTATGTAACAGGGATCGTCACACTTATCGGATGGATTATCGTGCTTGCCGCAGCTTTAACAGAACTTATATGTAGAAGGCATACGCATGATTAGCCGTACCTGGGTAGAGATAGATTTATCTGCGTTACGGCATAATCTAACCGTAATAAAGGAACGCTTGAAGGGTAAGAAACTGTTGGCAGTAGTAAAAGCTGACGCGTATGGGCATGGTTTGGAGGGGCTTGTGCCAGTACTCGATCAATACATCGATTTTTGGGGGGTGGCTTCATTGGATGAAGCTCTTAAAATCAAAAATGACAAACCCATTGTCATACTATCGCCGATATTGCAACCCGAAGTGACACCAGTTGTTGAAAATGATTTCATACCCACCGTAAGCAGTATTGAGATTGTACGTGCATTATCTAAGGAAGCCCAAAAGTTGCATAAGGTGGTCAACATATTTGTTGAGGTAGACACAGGTATGAGACGCACTGGTGTACCAGCTGAAAACGCCATTGAGTTTATTAACGATGTGGAGGATATTCCCAACGTTAAGATAATGTCGATATTCACACATCTGGCGACTGCAAGCCTACCCGAGGGTGGGCCGAAAGTACTGCAGCAGGTACGGGATTTCCGTAATCTATTAAAGAGGTTACGTAATTCCTACATGGTACATGTTGCCAATAGTGCGGGATGGTTGAGGTTCCCCGAAACCTATGAGGAGTTCGACCTCGTACGTATAGGAATATTGATATATGGGTTATCGCCGTTCGATCATAGCCCCACTATACCGGTTAGACCCATACTCGAGTGGAAAACGCGTATCGTCGATATTAGATGGGTAGATAAAGGTATGGGTGTAAGCTACGACCATATGTTTGTTGCACCGTGTAGGATGAAACTCGCTACATTGAGTGTAGGATACGGTGACGGCTATCCAAGGAGCTTATCAAATCGTGGCTATGTGATGATACATGGTAAGAGAGCCCCCATAGTGGGTAGGGTATGTATGGATCTAACAATTGTTGACGTCACCAATATACCGGATGTGAAAATAGGGGATGAAGTCACCCTGGTGGGTCATGGCATCACAATAGAAGAGGTTGCTAAGCTTGCCGATACAGTGAACTATGAGGTTGCTACACGAATAAGTACAAGGGTGCCTCGCATATATCTGGAGAAATAGATGATGAAGAAAATTACCATCCCATACCTTTGGGAGTTGAAGCGCAAAGGTGAGAAGGTTGTTTTACTCACCGCATACGACTATATGATGGCGGCAATCGAGGATATGTTAGGGGTTGAGGTCATACTTGTGGGTGATTCATATGGTACAACATTGATGGGATATTCTGATACGTTGCCAGTTACCATGGAGGAGATGTTGGTTGCCACCCGTGCAGTAGCACGTGCGGTTAAGAATGCCATGCTGATAGTCGATATGCCATTTATGAGCTATCAAGTATCACCAGAGGATGCCATACGTAACGCAGGTAGGTTTATGAAGATAGAAGGGGTGGATGGTGTAAAACTCGAAGGTGGTGTAGACATAGCACCTACAGTGGAGCGGCTCGTCAAATGTGGTATACCGGTGATGGGCCATGTAGGGTTGCTACCACAAAGCATAAAGCAGGTTGGTGGTTACAGGGCAAGAGGTAGAACCGATACGGAAATTAAGCAATTGATAGCGGATGCGAAGGCACTCGAATCCGCAGGCGCATTCTGTATAATTGTGGAAGCGGTAAAGAAGGAAGTTACACTATTGATAAAAGAGGCGGTCGATATCCCTGTGTATGGGATAGGGGCAGGTCCACATTGTGATGGCCAGATACTGGTTGTGTACGATATATTAGGGCTTACACTGTTGCCTAAGGTGCCTAAGTTTGTTAAGAAATATGTCGATATTAAGTCAATAATCGAGGCTGCCATCAAGCAATACATTGAGGAGGTGAAATCAGGTCGCTATCCAGATGATAAACATTCGTATTGATGGCAACTGAGTTCGAAATAGTTGAATTTCTTAGAACCATGTTCCCAGACATTGGGGATGATGCCGCTATATTTGAGCTTAAAGAAAAAGGGATTGTATCGGTTGATACGTTCATCGAAAGTGTACATTTCCCCATAATGGGTACGAGCATATTTTCACTACACGATATAGGCTACAGGACGACAGTGGCTACACTTAGTGATATAGCAGCTATGGGGGGTAGGGCTTTGTATCTGCTTGTAAGTATAGGGGTTAAGAAAGGTGATAGGACATGGTTTAAAGAATTTTACGATGGAGTACAGCAAGTCCTTAATATGGCAAGTGTCGCACAGGGTGTTGAGGTTAAAGTTGTGGGTGGTGATATAACATATTCGGAAAATCTGATAATATCTATGGCAGTGATCGGTGAAGCAGCCACCCCAATCACACGTGGAGGGGCAAAACCCGGTGATAAGATAGGTGTGACGGGTGAGCTCGGTCGTATCGAGCTGGCATGGTACACACTAAAGCAAGGTGGTGTATTGCCTGATTGGCTTAGAATAAAGTTGTTGCAACCACAGCTTAGGTTAAAGGAGGGGTTGACACTTTGTGACCATGTACATGCGATGATCGATATATCGGATGGGTTACTGCTTGATCTATCCCATATATTGAGGATGAGCGGTAATTTAGGTGCAGTCATTAATTTGGGTAAACTTCCTATACTCGACGATGTACGTGAATGGTGTGAGAAGCAAGGACTTAACCCTATTGAATATGCACTGAGTAGTGGTGAGGAATTTGAGTTACTTTTCACCTATCCACCGGAAGTGGAGGAACAGATCAATGTAGGGTTCACACCAATAGGTGAAATAATCCATAAGCCCGGTATTTATGATAATCAAGGTCATAAGTTAACCCCAATGGGATGGGATCACTTCGCACGACGTACTGACCCACCCAATACACTACCTACAAGGCTCGGTATCGTATATTAATTTGGGCTACAATATGGGTTGACATCACATGGGGTGCACTATTCTGTTAACAGTAGGTTAATACTTTTAGAAAGGAGGGTTAATGTTTTTATCTATTGTGATGATCTTGGGGATAACCCAATATGTAGCGGATGAATTGGTCATCAGAGTAGATAAGCTGACAGCTGAACAGCTAAAGCATGGCGATATAACGGCGTTACTACCTGCGGGTGTGGAGATTGAAAGATTGGAGCCACTTTTCCCTGGTATGCACACAAAGAATGGGGGTGAATTACTTGATAGATGTTTTAGGTTGAAGCTCAGCAAAAAAGAGATATTCGAACCCACTATTGCTAAACTTAAGACTTTACCGGGGGTTGAAGATGTGCAACCTATCGCTATACATGAGTTCGATATCATACCTAATGATCCTAAATTCTCATATCAATGGTATCTCGACCAAACAACCGACCATGATATAGATGCACCTGAAGCGTGGGACACAACCACTGGATCGAACACGGTAGTGGTGGCTGTGGTAGAGACAGGTATCCAGTACACGCACGAGGATCTGGTTGACAACATATGGGATAACCCTGACGAGATACCAAATAATGGTGTGGATGATGATGCTAATGGTTACGTAGATGATACGTTAGGGTGGGATTTTGTCGATGGTCAGATGGGTAGTTACCCATGGTGGCCAGGTGAAGATTCGCTTACGGAGGATAATGAGCCGTTGGATTTCAACGGCCATGGTACACATGTAGCTGGTATAATAGGTGCGGTTACAAACAATAACATCGGGGTGGCAGGTGTTAATTGGGCCGTTAAGATAATGTGTTTAAGGGTTGGAGGTTCAGTCAATGTAGGTGGTCAAGAAATGGGTTTATTACGAACAGACTGGGCAGCGAAAGCCATCGTCTATGCGGTAGATGAGGGTGCCCATATAGTTAACTGTTCGTTCGGTACATCAGCAACTGGTGGGTTACCCTATGCTGCATGGTATGCAGCACAGAATGGTGTGCTCATCGTACATGCTGCAGGTAACGATGATTCGGAGACAGCGGACTATTTTGGTGAACGTGATGAGATATTGAATGTAGCAGCCACTAATTCAAGCGATCAAAAAGCGAGCTTCTCAAACTATGGGGATTGGGTGGATGTATCAGCACCGGGAACATACATTTACAGCACGTATTCGCGATGTGATACAATAAGATACTGCGATACTGGATACACCTACAAGTCGGGTACCAGTATGGCCACCCCCGTAGTGGCAGGTATAGCGGCGTTGGTTAAGGCCCGACAACCCTCATGGACATCAAAACAACTATATGCAAGGGTTTACGGTATGGTCGATACTATAGATCACCTGAACCCCGGCTATGAGGGTAAACTCGGAACAGGTCGTGTCAACGCCTACTATGCGGTGAATTTCGCGTCAGCGTTTAACCCACAGATAGATGCTGATACAATAAGGGTGATATATACATATACACCGAAAGCAACCGTTATAGATTCGATATATAATCATACCTACTATAGGGATAGGAGATCGAACTCATGGGCTACACCTAACTACTACGTAGCGGCTAAGCTAACACCAAGATGCTACCCATGTACGGTGGATTCGATTGAAATACGATTCCGTGTGTATAATGGTGAGCCGTCAGATTCTGACACGGTATTCATATGGGCAGATAGTGGTGGTGAACCCGGCACCCTACTACGTAGTGTGGTGTGGGATATACCCGCAAGTAGTGGATGGTACCTGCAAACGGTGAGGATCGAGCCACCTGTAACGATAGATACCGGTAGCTTTTGGGCAGGCTATAGAGTGTTTGCAATCGGTGACAATAAACTAAAGTTGGTAACTGATACATCGGTCAGATATCCGGTTGAGGGTATCAACAAATACAGTAGTGACAGACAAACGTGGTACACCTTTACATCTGACGGTAAGGAGCGCGATTTCATAATAACTGCATTCGTAAGGTATGGTGGAAAAACCGATAGTGGGTGGGTCAAAAACGTGGGTAACTTCACGTTGAGGGTGGCAAGCTCCGAAACCCAGGATACGAACTGGATAATAGGGTGGCAACCACGTAGGTTCGAGATCGAGCCAGGTGAATCGTTGGCTATACATGTGGAGGTTGATACTACTCTATCGGATGGTACATATTCAGGTAGTATCACCCTTTACACGAACGATCCAGATGATAATCCGTTCGTATTGCCGGTGAAGTATACGGTTTCACCTGTGGGTGTTGCTGAAAGGGTGGAGCCATTCCATGTACCTCAGTTAGTGGTCTACCCAGCCATAGGTGTAGGTGTATTCCATATAAAGTATTCAGTTGCACACAAGTGTAGGTTGACGGTATACGATGTGGTGGGTAGAAAACTATACAGTATACCTGTGGAACGTACCGGTAGCCATGTGTGGAGGGTATCGAACGATTTTAAACCTGGCGTATATTTTATACAGCTGGAAGGTACGAGACTCGTGAGTAAGATTATATTGCTACGGTGAACGCGCCTGGAGGGACTCGAACCCCCAACCAGCGGATCCGAAGTCCGCTGCTCTATCCTGTTGAGCTACAGGCGCTAAACAGCGCCCCCAGGAGGGATCGAACCTCCAACCCTCGGATTAGAAATCCGATGCTCTATCCAATTGAGCTATGGGGGCTTATTACATTTATAATAAAGAGAAATGATGAACGTCAAGCTTCACCTCGAAATGGATGTACCAAAAGCGTATTTAATGTCGTACGTAGTTTGCCTCGTTTCCATGCTATGATAATGGGTAGGTTGTCACAAAATTCTGATATCACCTGTAAGCATGCACCACATGGGTAGACTGGTATATCCGTGGGTGTATAGACGGCGAGCATCTTGAACTTCCTGCAACCGTGGCTTAATGCGTTAAATACTGCAACACGTTCAGCACATATTGTTAACCCCAAAGATGCGTTCTCAACATTTGTACCGATGAATATTTGGCCATCCTCGGTAAGTATAGCTGCACCTACACTGAAGTTTGAGTAAGGGGAATATGAAAATTTGCACGCTTTTTGGGCTGCTTCGATCAATTCGTCCTCCATACCTTAAAATTAATCTGGGTTGCCATACCGCAAGCTGGGTTAACTTTACAAATGTTGACTATTCTAAAGCTTCGTGCTATACAGTTGGGTACATTAGTACGCTACATAAGTGGTAGGTTTGTAGGGTATAAAATAGCGGTAATGTTGGGGGTGTTGGCGTTCATGGTACTTCGGGGACGACGTCATCAAGTACGTGATAACCTTATTAATATTACTGGTAATGCATCAGGCACATGGCGTAACTTCGTAAACTTTGCCATCACCTACGCGGATTTTTTGGCAATACCGCGGATGAAGCGTGAGGATTTCAAAAAGCTTGCCCAGCTAAAAGGGTTACAGTACCTTGACGAAGCGCTCAGCTTGGGTAAAGGTGTAATCTTCATCAGCGCACATATGGCAAATACTGAGTTGGCTGCTTGTTATATTACAAGCTATGGTTACGATACGGTTACAGTGGCTGAACTACGTGGGACAGGTAAACGTTGGTATGAGATGATGAATAAATTTCGTTCCCATACCGGGATGGAGGTGTTACCGCTTGAGGATACGAGCACCCCTAAACGCATAATAGAGCGGTTACGTGCTAATAAAGTGGTGGTATTGTTAGGTGATAGGGATATCACAGGTAGTGGGGTGGAGGTTTGTTTCTTGGGTAAGAGGATGAAGTTACCTAAGGGGCCGGCACGGTTGGCGCTCGCTACGGGTAGCCCAATAGTTACCGCATTTTTTGTGAAAGGTGCCCGCAAATATAAAGCATGGGTTGATCCCATAATCGATTACAGACCCACTGGCAATAAAGAGAAGGATATTAAAAATATTACCCAAATAATAGCTAAGAGGATTGAAGCTGTAATCCGAAGATATCCACATCAGTGGCATGTATTCCAAGTAAAATGGGACGAACTCGCAAACTGCGTATAGCACTTGTGTCAAGCCATTACTATCCACATGTGGGAGGGGTGTCCGAACATATTTATAACCTATGGAAGGAGTTCAAACGCAGGGGACACTTCGTGAAAATAATCACAGGTAAGATGGAGGGTACTGCACCCAATGAGTATGATGTGATAAGGGTAGGTAAAGCTATGCTGTTCCCGATGCCATTGAATTTATCGTTTTCGAGATTCACAACAGGTGGAAAGTTACACGGTGAGCTCAGAAAGGTGTTGAAGGAAGGTAAATTCGACATCGTACATATCCATGAGGGGTTGGTACCGTTTTTACCACTACTTACGATAAGGTATTCCGATGCACGTAAGGTGTTGACGTTTCATGCGGGGTTCGATAGAAGCTTATGGTATGGAATTATGCGACCTATACTTGAGCCATACTTTAATGAGCTCGATGCAGTGATTGCGGTTTCGGAAGTGGCAGTTAATTCACATAGACAGTACTTCCCTGGTGAGTATAGGGTTATACCTAATGGGGTTGATGTTAATAAATTTCAACCTACCGGCAAAAAGGTAGATGCATTACTTAAACACAAATACAGGTTGCTGTTTGTTGGTAGATTGGAACCACGGTCGGGCTTACCGTATTTGTTAAAAGCTATGACACACGTGGTGCGTGCTGTACCTGAAGCGGTGTTGGTTGTTGTGGGTGAAGGCCCTTACCGATATAAATATCAAAGGATGGTACCTTCCCATGTATCTCAAAACATAATATGGTGTGGCCGTATACCACCTGAATCGGGTCTATTGCCATGTTACTACAGGACAGCTGACTTGTTTGTGGCACCTTCACCCGGTGGACATTCGTTCGGTATCACGTTGTTGGAAGCCATGTCAACCGGCATACCAGTGGTGGCATCTTCGATATCTGGCTACAAGCAGCTTGTTGACGATGGTAAAACCGGTTTGCTTGTACCGCCGGGTGATGTGAACGCATTAGCTGAGAAGATCATCATGTTGCTCCAGGATACGCAGTTAAGGCATACACTTGGTAGTAATGGACGTCGCAAGGCGTTACAGTTTGCTTGGAATAAAATAGCCGATACTGTGGAGAAAGTTTATTACGAGCTGGTGTGATGGTAGTGCTCGCTTACCATAAGCTTACAAGATGGGAGTGGGGTGGTACTTGGGTGTTACCCAATGAGTTCAGAAAGCAACTGCAATACATAAAGTCAAAAAATATGAAGGTTGTGAAGCCTGACGAGTTTGATGTGGATTCAAATCGTACTGGTATACTCATAACGTTTGATGATGGATACGCTGATATATACAAAGTGGCGTTCCCATTATTGGAACAGCTGAATTTTAGCGCATTGGTGTTTCTTGTGGTCAACTATATCGGTAAGGAGAATATATGGGATGCAAATATAGGGTTCAGACGTTACAAGCATCTTAATTGGCACCAGATACGTGAAATGCAACGTTATGGCATAAAGTTTGGCTCACATTCGTTGACACACCCGGATTTACGTAAAGTGGCACGTGCCACAGCAATCCGTGAGATAATGGATTCGAAGAGATTGCTTGAAGATAAGTTGGGTGAAGCGGTCGATTACTTCTCGTATCCGTTTGGTCTATACAATAAGGAGCTTGAAGATATAGTTGCAGCTGCTGGCTATAAATGTGCGTTTTCACTTAATCCGTTCTCGAGGTCACGTTGGAGCTATGGCAGGTTAGCGGTTTATGTTATAGATACACTGTGGTGGTTTAAAAACAAAATTTATCCCAGCTCACCACTGTTTAAGGTGGAACAGATTAAATCACGTGTAATAAATCGATTTGGGGCACTCACATTTATTTGGAAGCAGTTGATCACTCACGTGTGAGCTGTGCAAATATCTCCTCGAGAGATAGATGTTTGCTCTCCAACCCCCATAGGGTCCAACCACGATCTTTAACGAGTTTAAAAATCTGCGGCCTTATATCCGTATGGCTTTTGAGCTCCCATACATGGCGAGATTCAATGGACTTCACAATCTTAGCATCTATTATATCTGGTATACCAGACCAATCAATATCTGTGGGCCCCTCTATCTCCGCATAGATGATAGTCTCACCACCTGAAATTTCGTGCAATTTATCACGTGGTGTATCAGCGACTATCTCACCTTTGTGGATAATGATGATACGTTTTGCGATAGTCTCAGCTTCTGGCAGTATATGGGTTGATAGCAGGATGGTTTTCTTTTTGCCCAGCTCCTTTATGAGGTCACGTACTTGTATGCTTTGGATGGGGTCAAGCCCTTCGGTGGGTTCATCCAATATCAATATCGGTGGATCGTGCAGTATAGCTTGTGCTAACCCCACACGCCGCTTGTAACCACGCGATATCTCACGTATGGGACGATCAAGTACGTCGCAAATCCCTAACTGTGCCGATACCTCATCTATGCGGTGCGGGAGACGCTGGACTCCATGAATATTACCCAGAAATGATAGGTATTCACGAGGTGTCATCTCCTCATAGAGGGGGTTGGTTTCTGGTAAATACCCTATAAGTTTCTTGACTTCAAGTGGATGTTCCAGAATGTTGTAGCCACCTATTTCACAGTATCCGCTTGTTGGCGGGAAATAGCCTGTAAGCACACGTAGGGTGGTGGTTTTACCTGCACCGTTGGGCCCTAAGAATGCAACGATTTCACCTTTTTCTAATTTGAATGATATATTGTTAACTGCTATGAAGCCATCATATGCTTTGGTTAAGTTGCGTACTTCGATCATTCTTCCTCCTACTTTTTGAGCAAGTAGAAGGAGATACGGAGATGTTCGTCAGGTTTTATGGTCACTTTCCTTGTCATCGATACATAATTTGGGCTCTCCACGGCTATTGTATGGGTACCAGCGGTGAGTTCGAGCTTTAACTCCTCACCTGTGTATAATAATTCTTGGTCATCGATCTTCACAGTAGCAGATAGTGGTCGCTGTGTCTCCATATCAAATATCCTGATTGTAAGGTGTGCACTTACCTTTCTATTTAAGCTAAGGGTGAGTTGGAGCCTTCCAGCTTCACCAATAGAGACGGGATATCTCAGAGGTACATAGTTGGTTTTGCGAACCTCAATCTCGTAATCACCGGCTTCTAAATTATCGAAAGTAAAGTATCCATCGGTATCTGCATTAATACTATGGATGACTAAGTTGCCCTTAAATAGTGTTACAGCAGCACCAGGTAGCGGTTCATTAGTAGCTGCATCGATTATTCTGCCGGCAATGATGCTCTTCTCAAGTTTAACAGGTGGCCTCTTTTCACTGTAATTGGTTATACTAAGATTTATACACCAGGGAGGTGCTACACCCCAACCTGCGGTGAGGTTGAGATCAGCCACCCGTTCATCCGCAAGTGGGAACTCTACACTGTATACATCTGTGGAAGGATGTAATGAAAGCCTGAAATCCATTGAAAGTGAAATCTCATAGTTATCCCTGGGGAATACGATGCCAGTGCTCAGGAAATAACCTTGGTATATACATGGTTTCCAGTATGTGAACCCCACATTGCCACGACTACCGTAGACGGAGAGCTCCGTAAATAAGCGGAAATTGGTGAAGTATTTTGTGATACCCGTGAAAGCTGCCATCTGTAGCGAAGGTAACACCCCTTTATTGAGTGTCCTTGTGTAGAGTAGCCCTTGTAAGTTGATATGCCAGATGTAATTTCGGGCCATATATTGTGAAAATAGTATCCTCAACCCTGCATTTATACCGCCAGCCGTAAAGTAACGGAAGGCACCACCTTCGTTCCAGATCTCAGCAAGTTGGTGATCCACCTCTGGTGAGCTCCTATATGCACCAGTTGGTACTTGCAAAATAGGTGATATTGATATCCCCCTGTGTGGCGTTCCATATATGGATAGGATGCTTATGATGGAAAGGTCTCCCAACCCTACACTCATCCTGTAATGGGAATCCGGTAACCTTATAGCATCTATGTATAGGGGTAACTCTGCTAATATACGTAATTTACCAGCTTTCTGGATACCGCAGTAGAGGAGTAGATCGCTACCCATGAAGAGCAGATTATCGTCACCCAAGTAGTCACCATGAACTGTAGTAATATCGGTGAGATAATAACGTAGATGTTCGCCAAAAAATCGGTAAGAAGTGCCCACCCAGAATGTTTGCGGATAATCCGTGAAAGCGGATAATGTGCGATAACATCCGCAAGGATCTGTTATCAACCCAACTACATAGTAAAAGATGAGACAACTCATAAATATATAATAGCGTAACCAAATAATCGTCAAGGAATTAATTCGGTTGATCTGCCATAAAATTATGTAAATTAAGATAAGATGGTAGATAAGATAAAAGATACCATAAAGAAATATCGTATGATAGATCACGGAGATAAAGTTTTGCTTGCGGTATCGGGGGGGCCAGATTCCGTCTGTATGGCACATGTATTGTGTAAAATTGCACCTGAATATGGGTTAAATCTACATTTTGTTTACTTCGATCATGGTATTAGAGAGGGCACACATAAAGAGATGGAGTTTGTAAAAAATATGGCAAAAGAGCAAGGTTATGGTTTCACATCTGGTAAGGCTGATGTACCAGGTTATGCGAAGCTTGAGGGTATATCGATCGAAGAAGCTGCCCGTAGATTGAGATATAAGTTTCTTGAAGAAGTAGCTGATAGCGAAGGTTGTGATAAAATAGCACTCGGTCATACGGCTTCGGATCAGGTTGAAACCTTAATTTTTAGGCTTGCAAGAGGTACAGGATTGCGTGGGCTTATACTTATACCACCAAAACGCGACAGATACATAAGACCATTGATTGAGATAACCCGTGAGCAGGTATTGGAATATCTCAGGCGAGAAAACATACCATATATGTTGGACCACTCTAACTATTCGCTGGAATATACGCGTAATTTTATAAGACATCGTATAGTGCCATTGTTGCGTGATATTAACCCACGGATAGAGACAAGTGTATTACGGTTACGTGAGATTGTGGAGAGGGAGGTAGCCGAGCGTATGCGTACGGTTAGGGAACTATGGGTACAACTCATAGAGGAAGGTAAGCATGGATTATTTCTGAAGCTGGAACCGCTTTCTGAGCTGCATGATGCGATCAAATGTTGGGTTATAGAAGAAGCGATAATAAAGGTTAAAGGAGGGTTGGGTAAAATCGAGAAGCTTCATATAGAGCAAGTGTTGGAATTCATTAACAGCGGAAAGGCAGGCAACAGGATGGAACTTCCTGGGCTCTATGTAATTAATTATTATAATAAGGTATTAATAGCACCAAGGTTGCCCGAGGAAGTTATACCGTCACCTGTGGAGTTACCAGTAGAAGGTGAGGCCACGTGGGGTGACTATAAATTCGTTACACGTATTTTCTTAAAGAAGGTAGAGCTAATGTTCTCCCCATATATCGCATATTTCGATATGTCGAAAATCGACCCACCACTTACAATACGTGCACGACAGCCGGGTGATCGTATGCGTATATTTGGTAAGGGATACTTGAAGAAATTGCAAGATATATTTGTTGACCTGAAGGTACCACGTTACATGCGCGATCTTGTGCCATTAGTTTGCGATAAAAACCACATATTGTGGGTGGTGGGATACAAAAGATCCGCACATGCTACCATCACACCAACCACCCAGAGGGTGCTCGAAATTAAAGTTACTCAAAAATGAACCATGCCGATGATGCCGGTGGTATACAGTATCGATGAACTCACCTGTTACAGGGTTGACAAATTTCTAACCTAATTATCTTACGTGGAAGTGTGTAAAAAGGAGGGAAGATGAAACAAAAGGGTGCAGGAGTAGTGTGTATCCTATTATTACTTCCTCTATTCCTTCATGCGGGTATCACAGGTAAGATTGCTGGGTATGTGCGAGATGCAGAGACTGGTACACCGTTGGTGGGTGCAAACGTTCTTGTGCTTGGTACACCGTTTGGTGCATCTACGGATGAGAAAGGATACTTCGTTATAATCAATATACCACCAGGCAAGTATGATGTGAAGGTGTCCTATATGGGGTATGATGCCGAAATTGTACGTGGTGTCGAAGTACATGCTGATCTCACTACCCCGGTGAATTTCGCCCTACGTAAGACAGTGGTTAAGGCCATAGAGGTGGAGGTAGTTGCACGCCGTCCTATGGTGCAACGTGATGTTACATCAAGTGTTAGGTACACATCATCCGAGGAGATACGTGCGTTACCGGTACGAAGTGTTGACGATATAATTGATATCACTGCAGGTGTGGTGGAGGGCCATATACGAGGTGGCCGTGCTGGCGAGCAAGCATATATGGTGGATGGTATCGATGTACGTGACCCATATGGTGGCTATATGGCAGCTCACATACCGGTACTCGCAATACAGGAGAATATAGTTACAACCGGTGGTATAAGCGCCGAATACGGTAACATACAGTCAGGTGTTGTCAACGTAGTCATCCGTGAAGGTGGTTCAAAACTTACAGGTAACCTCAGGTATCGTACATCACACTACCCCAAGGCACTTCATACACCATTGTTAGATTATGCATATGCAGAGGGTATGCGCAAAAAGGGATACGTACCTGAGCGTTTACATATGGTAGAAGCTACTGTTGGTGGGCCCATTGGTGATAAATTGAGGTATTTCGTATCGGGTGAATATTACGAGAGCAAAGGAAGGTTACTTCATGAAGATGACTACAGGCGTACATATTTGGGTAAACTTACTTATACACCTAAAAAGGGGCTAACATTTAAGCTTAGTGGCTACTATATGTATGAGAATTGGCATCCCTATCGTGTAGCTCGTGACTGGGATAGGTATTCTGCACACGTCTGGAGGTTTGCGCTCGATGGGTTGCCAGAACGTCGTCAAATAACCAAACAGCTGATATTACAACAGATCTATGCACCTACCGAAAAGACAGTGTGGGAGTTTAAAGCATCTTACTTCTGTAGAGATTATGAGTCAGACGTTATACCAGATGGTATACGTGGTAAAACCGATGGCGAGTTCATTGACCCAGATGATTGGGTAGATCTCGTCGGTATGGGACCGTTCACGAGACAGTTTACGGATATGGATACGATCATAGTGATCGGACCCAACACGATCGTTGTTGGTGCTGATACGTTCACAAATGTGCGGATAAGTGATTTCGCTGAACCAGGTGATACATTTACAGATGTGGGTGATTTCTACAAACCAGGTTCATTGTGTCGGTTTCGTTATGATTATACGACAAGAGAGGTTACCACATTGAAAGGTTCCTACATGTCGCAGGTGACTAAGCATCATCTCATCAAGGCGGGGTTCGAGTTTAAGTACTACGAGATCATGTTGTATGAAATTGATATAGCGACACTAAGCAATAGATACGATGAGTGGCATTCAGAGTATCCGCATGCTGGTGCGATATACATAAACGATAAGATGGAGTATCCTGGCATGATCGTCAATCTTGGGTTCCGTATCGATTACTTTAACCCCAACTTCGACAAGTACCCAGCGGATCCAACCGACCCGGTTACTGACACTGAGCATGGTGGTGAAGTGAAAAACCCCGTACGTGTGAAGCCTAAGTTCAACTTCAGCCCCCGTATAGGGGTGTCACATCCGATAACCGAACGTGATGTGTTGCATTTTGCGTATGGATACTATATTCAGATACCGCCGTTGTTCAACCTATATCGTAACTGGAACTACAGGCTTACGGGTGCATTCCCAATAATTGGTAATGCGGATCTGCCACCTGAAAAGACCATATCCTATGAGGTGGGTATAACACATGGGTTTACACCGGATCTGTCTATCGATCTTACAGCTTTCTATAAGGATATAGTGGGGTTGACCACGGTAAGGGCGTATTATTACTCACCAGTGGATTGGTACGGTAGGTACGAACAGGGTGATTACGGTAGGGCGCAGGGGATTGAGATCACGTTTAAGAAACGTCCAGCACGCGATCCGTTCATGTGGACCGTTAGCTACACCTACATGAAGGCTACGGGTAGGTTCTCGAGCGCATACGATGCGTATTACTATCACTGGGCGAATTATAGGCCACCTACACGTGAACATTACTTGGATTGGGATCAACGTCATACGCTTAACATAAGCTTTGGTATTAATATACCGAAGGATAGACCGCTGTTTGGTGTTAAATATCTCTCAGACATGGGGTTAAGTATAATCGCTAACTATGGTAGCGGGTTACCGTATACACCACCGGCGATCGATCCATACATCCAGCCAATAAATACTAAACGTAGGCCACCCACTTATGGTATGGAGATGAAGGTATGGAAAGGATTCACGATTGGTGGTAAAGAGCTGCTCATATTCGCGGATATACATAATCCATTTAACTGGATAGTGCCAACGGATATAGTAGACGTACGTTGGTATGAGCAGTACAAAGATCAGACTACTGATCCAGAAACCGGACGAAAACTGTCGGATGAAGAGTTAGAAAGACGTCATTGGGGTAAGTATGCAGTCGAAGGTAAATATGGTCAACCAGGTGTATGGAGTACAGGTAGAAGGGTAAGGATAGGGTTGGAAATCAGGTTTTAAGGAGGTAAGATGCGATTAAAATATTTGACAATGGTAGTGTTGTTATTACCTCTACTGCTTAACGCTAAAGCTAAAGGCGGTGCAGCTCCATCAATGGGTAGCTCGAAACAGAGGCCACCCAAGGAGTATAAGCTTATGAATGTCGGTAGGTTATGGACAGTAGTCAGTAACTTTGGTGAGTATGGAGATCCAAATTCTCAGCTACCGACGTTCGATTGGCCCGGTGGTACAGGTGTGTACTATCTATGGGAGGGTAGGTTATGGATAGGTGCGATGGTGCAAGGTACGCCACTTGTCAGTCATGCCGATTATGGTGCGTATGAGTGGGATCCATCCGAAGGTTCTACGTTTGAGGTGCTGGAAGGTAAAAATGCTATCTCAATGCGTGACCTTGTGTGTACGTTTGATGATTGGAACCCTCAATACAACGAGAAGCCGCTGGGGTTGCAAGTACATCAACGTGTTATGGGATGGTCGATAGAGGAGTTCTGTGATTTCATGATCGTGCAGATGGATATCACATATTATAAGGAGCATGCACACTTCAAGGAAGATTCGCTCGATATATACGTAGGGATAGCGTTTGATGCAGACGTAGGTGGAAGGATATCACCTGATCCACATATTGATGACCTTGTGAGCTTCGACGGTGATACAAGGGGTGAATGGACAGAAGCGTTCTATCCGGCTTTACATCAAATTGTACCGTATCCATACGATTACGTTACAATAAATCCTGACGGTACGGTTGCCGACGAACCAGACGGGATATGGGATCAGCTACTCATATGGGGTGACGAGCGTGATGAAAAAGTATGGAACGGCGTCGAAATGGTAAACGATACCCTATATATATGGCGTAACTTCTCCTATATCTATGATGGAGATAACCCAACAAGGCCAGGTGATGACGAAGGTGAACCCAACGATGAGGGTCATCTGCAGGCACCAGGCTATATATGGGGTGCCTTCCTGTATACACCACCATGCCCGTATGATTCGGTATGGATTGATGAGAACGGACTCGAGTGTAGGATACCGAGACCGCGTTCACATACGTGGTGGAACTGGGAGAACGACCCGGGTACCGATGCGGATAAGTTTGCGTATATGGTGTGTAAACATCCATTCTGTGAGTATCCACCCGGTAGCGGTGATTACCATTGCTTTATGCAACACCCATTCGTCTGGGGTGCAGATGAGTTCGACTACAGGTTCTTCTTAACATATGGGCCGTTTAGGATACATGATGGTGAAACAATAACTGTGGTATGGGCAAGCGGTGTTGGTTATGGGCTTAATGGTGGGTATGGTGAACCACCCATCTTCGAAGAAGATAAGTGGTATCCAGGTGCAAGGTATGGGGTTGAACGTGCACTCAAGGCATACTATATGGGTGCAGAGCATAGCGATCCTGTACATCCGTCATCACCTCACGAGGATAAACACTATACTATACCTGTACCACCTATGGTACCGTACTTGCAATATAGTGCGGATCCGGCACGTGGGTGTGTGGTGTTGGCATGGAGTGACATAGCCGAGACGACACCTGATCTTAAGGATGGGCAATACGATTTTGCTGGCTACGTGATATACAGGGCCGCATATAAGCCTACGGGTTGGCAACCTATAATTGGATATTATGATTCAACATTCTTTGCGATGGTGGCATCTGATACGGTATTTCCAGGGTTCAAGCTACCCGAAACTAAGGATACAGTGATTATAAGGCCGGGTGAGGTGTTCCCACATTCGTGGGAGGATACCACGGTGAATATCGGTGTACCGTATTTCTATGTAGTAACTGCATGGGATAGGGGTAGAACCGAACCGAGCTTGTTGTTCCCACTTGAGAGTGCTAAAATCAACTACATGAAGGACGAGTTTGGTGCTGAAATACCTGTGATGGTGGGTACACCACGTATAGATCCGGACAAGGTGCTTACACAAGAAGCTATGGATAAGATCACAGTGGTACCCAACCCATATATAGGGTCGGCTTATTGGGAAAGAAAGTATGAGGATAAGATCATGTTCGCCAACCTACCCGGTAGCTGTAAAATCTATATCTATACGCTGGATGGTAACCTCGTTAAGGTTATAGAGAATACCTCAGGTAGGGGTAGTGTGTTTTGGGATCTAACTTCAAGGTACCAGCAAGACGTAAATTCTGGTATATATATCTACAAGGTGGAGGCTCTCGACCCTGCAACTGGTAAGATATTGACTAAGATGGGTAAGTTTGTGATACTACGTGGTGAAACCTACTAAGGGGGTAAAATGAAAGTAAAATATTTGGCCTTTATGATTATACTTCTGCCGCTGGTGGGGTGGCCACAGGTAGCACCCAAGAAAGTAGGTACGGTAGGGGCACAGTTTCTTGAGCTCGGCATAGGGGCACGTCCCACTGCTATTGGGCAAGCTTATGTTGCAGTGGGTAAAGATGCGAGTTCAATCTTCTGGAACCCAGCCGGTAGTGCAAACCTGTCCAAGTTAGGTGTTAAAAATAGTTTGTTCCTATCCTATACGAAGCTATTCCTCGATATGCAACACAATGCGTTCGCATATGCGGCACGTACGGGGTTCGGTACTGTGGGTATATTTGGGGTGTTCTTCAACTCAGGTGAGATGCTACGCACCACTACAGAGCAGCCTGAAGGTATAGGTACATTCGCTTATAACGCATACAGTGTAGGTGTTAACTACAGTAAGTGGTTGACAGATAGGTTTGCGTTTGGGTTAAATGTTAAATTAGTGGCTGAGGATTATGGGATTGAGGCTCCATTAGGTGGTGGGCCTGTGGGTATATCCACGATAGCGGTTGATATGGGTACATTTTACTACACAGAGATCGATAGCATAGTGATGGCGATGGCGATACAACACTTTGCACCTGACGTACGACCTACGGGTAAATATTGGGTAGATGTTGAAGGTGCACCTACTGTTGAGGATATATTCAGGCCGTATCCGTTTCCAATTAGGTTCCTTTTCGGGATAGCGTTTCCGATACATTTGGGGCAAAATGGGCGGTTACTTGCATCCGTTGAGGGTAGACACACAAGTGATGCTGGTGAGCAGTTCAACGTTGGCCTGGAATATAGTTTCCGCAATTTCTTCTTCGTGCGGGGTGGGTATCGGTTCAACATAGATGAGGGTGGTTTATCATTTGGGGTCGGCTTCATACCGCCGTTGGGTGGGTTAAGATTGGGTATCGACTACTCGTTTGTGGATTGGGGTAGATTACCAGATGTACAGCGGGTGTCAACATCTATCGTATTTTAGTGGGGAGGAAAGATGAAAAAATTTATGAGTTTGTTCATAATCTTGGTACCAATTACACTTATGGGGTGGAATCCTGACGACTCTACATCGTTTTGGGTATTACAACGGGGGTTCTTTACGGGGTATGTGAAAGCATATGCATTATGTAGAGGGATAGGCGATAACGTAGTAGTATTTACCCAGGAAGATTCGATATCATCCATTGCAAGTGTATTCAATCCCGGTACCAGCACGTTTCTTATAAGTGCAGGTGACAAGATTTACCGTAAATCAGTAGGTGAAACGACTTGGGAAGATGTAACACCTTCAGAGGCTGAGGGTACACCTACTTCACTGGCATACCACTCCACTGGTACGAAGCATTATGTCCTCGTTAGCTACTATGGTGGTGGTGTGTTTTGGACCAGGAATGATGGTGGTAGATGGAGCGGGCGTACTCAAAATACAGATCTTAGGGAAATTGACTCACTCCTGCATGTATATGCGGCTACGTTTGCACCAACTTGTGAATCCGGTGATTATAAATTCTACTGTGCAACAGCTGCTGGTATGTGTGTGAAAGGTAAGCGTCCATCTGATAAATGGGAGAAGCTCGCCGATTATCCAGATACTGGGTTTGTTGTCACATGTATGAGTGGCGATCTTACGGATATAAACAGAATTTATATAGGCACTGACCGTGGGTTATATATCTTAACCTATGATAGCGATACGGTGTGGACAAAAGCAGATATCGACACGGTTGAAGTGCATGAGATAATACCAGACGAAGCGGATGCTATGTTACTTTATGCGGCTACATCAAATGGTATCTACAAATCCGAGGATAGAGGTGTGACATGGACTGTATGGGCGCTTGAAGGTAAAGACGTATGTACATTCTATAAAGGTGAGGATGCTTATTACGCTGGTACATATGGTGAAGGTATCTACAAGTCTACGGATGGTACAACATGGGAGGAATTTAACGATGAGCTTACACATTGGGGGTATCCCAGATTTGTACTTAGAGTGCATTCGATAACGGGATATGATGGTGAGGTTATCGCTACTACAGATCATGGTGTGTTTACACTTAAAGATAACAAATGGGTAGAAGATAACTACGGGATACTGCCTTTTGTATTTACGGATGAGGAGATAGATTCGATAACCATGTTTTATGATACACTTGCAGATAAGATCGAAAAAATTTGGCAGGGTACAGTACCAGATGTGGATGGCGATGGCAAACTCGCTATATTCATAACGGATGTGCAGGCGGTAAATGGAGAAGGTAGGCAGCTTGAGGATTATTATGGGTTTGTGAATTTGATGGATTACGATACGACGTTCGAGTATGCAAATCTCACAGATATTATATACTTAGATTATGATGGTATAGTGGGGACTGATGTACAAAATGCATTTGTACGTTCATATGCGGAGCTTGTTTCATACGCTAAGGATAGCGATGAAGAGACTTGGCTCCGAAAGGGGTTAGCATATGTTACGTTCCCTCTTTTAGAGATAGAAAATCCCGATATTGCCACTATAAAATATCCATCAGATCGCGACATAACTGGATACAGTACAGCGGCCGATTTTGGCGAGGATCGTGCACAGTCGTATGCAATGATGCTATATATTTACGAAAAGCAGGGTATGGACAAGTTGCTCGAAATTATGAACGATACAGCCAACGGTATAAACTCCATTGAGAGATGCTTAGGTGTTTCATTTGAAGATATGCTGGAAGACTTTTACACAGCATGCTATGTGAGCGATTTCGAACATGCAACAGTGGAGGTTACTAAAGAGAGGTTGATGCCAAATAGCCCTCCGTTATCCACATTAACTTCGTGGGGAGTACGATTCTTTGATACAAATCTTGATGTGATGATAGGCGATACGCTTGTCTTCAATGGTGAAGACTATGTACCGTTCCATGTTATAGGGGTATACGACGATACATTATTTGTAGTGCCTGAACTTGATACATTGAATCGCACTAAATTCTATATATCGGATGAGGTAGCGTCTTTTGCACTGATTGTTTATGGTGGCGAATATGAACGTCCTATGAGGTTTGTCGCTAAATCTGATGTGTGGAGCCCATCATTTGCCAAGCTTGTGCTATCACAAAATGCGCTTGCTGACGAGTTTATCGACCTCTACCTATATGTAGACGAAAAAGCGTATAATTACGAGTTGGAGGAGGTACCACTTGTTAAAGTTACCATGGGGGATACGTCTACTATGATCTTGATGAATACGTTCGATCGACCAGGTACCGACTCTATCAACACGATCTATGATGCGAGGATGAGACTATGGGGTACAGGTATAGCGGAGTTCAACCTCTATAGGACGGGTGACGTTGCAGGTAATCCGATCGTTATTGCTGAAAGTTTAAGCATTGTGAGGATGGTTGCTTCAGAAGGTGGTGAAATAGTGAGCCCAGAGGGTATGCTTAAGTTGTTTGTACCAAAGATGGCACTCGATCGTGATCGGTACCTGACGATAAGCCGATATGGGGAAGAATACAGGATAGGGCCGATGGGTTTGGAGCTACGTAAGAGTGCAACACTTAAGTATAGATACAAGGGGAAGAAACCTAATCTATACTATTGGGATGGTACCAGCTGGCATAAAGTGCCTGTATGGGTGGATGAGGTTAACCACATAATATGGGCTGAAATAGATAAGCTTGGCACGTACAGGTTGTCGACACAAGAGCTGGCACAGGGGACACCATTACCTACACGATACGAGGTACGACGACCGTTCCCCAACCCAATGGTTGACGTAACATATATAGCGGTAGCACTTCCGAAAGCGAACCGTGTGACGCTCGAGCTGTATAATATAGTTGGACAGAAAATACACACGATAATGGATGGTAGCATGGAAGCGGGCTATCATCTCATAACCTGGGATTGTAAAGACAGGAATGGGGACAGGTTAACCCCTGGAGTGTACTTCATGCGAATAAAAGCTGGGCCATACGAAAAAGTTCATAAGTTAGTTATATTGGAGTAAGGAGGAATTATGAAGAAGCTCACGCTGTTAATAGCTGTAGCTGTTACAGTGATGATGGTTACCTCATGTGGCCAGAAGAAAGGGCCTGCACCCGCGGAGTATTTATCCGTGGAAGAGTGGGTGGAACTCGGTTGGCAAAAGTATGCCGAACGTGATTATGAAGCTGCCAAGGCGGCGTTCGATTCGGCGCTTGTGTTTGAAGCTGACCATGTTGAGGCTAACTTGGGAGCTGGTTGGAGTAGGATACATCTCGAGAAATACGATGATGCACAGGCTAAATTCGATATAGCGATTGCACAGGAGGGGGTTAAACCTATAAGTATGGTGGTGGGTGGCAACCTAATCGTATTGGATTCGGTGACACTGGCGCCGCCCGATACGCCGATGTTGGGGTTGATGAACTATGTGATAAAAGCGAAGGAGATCGTCGAAATCGACACTACCGTTGTGATAGATACACTTACTGGAGATACAATAGAGGTGACGATAGATACGGTTTTAGGTAGTGCACATGAATTTAATGTGGTGAGGTTCACCCCATATAGGATTTACGTTGAGCCCGAAGCTGATACACTTTACGTAGATGCTGTACCGCTTAGGTTTGAGGTAGATTATGCGTATTACAAGGGTGGTGGTACGATCCGGCAGGGTGATGCGTTCGCCGGTAAGTGTACCGGCTATATGTTACAGGAGGATTATATATCTGCTGTTATTACGGGTAACGTTGTGTTCTTCATACCGGGATGGGAGTACTTTGACAAGGATAGCGTGCATGTGAATAGAACGAGGTTACATGTGTTAATGGCACAAATCTATTACAGGATGAAGTTTTATCTAAATGCGCTTGATGAACTACAGAAAGCTGACCCAACGTGGGAACCTCCGGAGCCGAGTGACCCTGACTTCTTATATAAATTACAGGAGAAGATTGAGGAGCTTTTGGGTCGTTCTTAAACAAAAATGTATGATTATTTAATTCCCCTTATGGGGGAGACGTAATAAAAAGGAGGTAACATGAAGCGAGCATTTGTGTTGTTAGTGTGTTTGTTCCTTGCATCGAGTCTGTTTGGTGCGGGTCAGTTGATGGTGCTCACACCTACACAACCAGGTGGTAAGAGCGATCTCATACCGATTGAGGAGTTGCCGCGGGTGATGGAGAGTCAACATAGCCGGCCGAAGGGTGGTATTGAAAATGCCAACTATATTATCGAGTACATAGACGGTGAATACCCTGATTTCGAGTGGTACTACTACGTTCCGCGTGATGTAGGTGATACTCTCTGCGTGTGGTTCGACCCACCTGCTGCTTGTACGTTAGTGGCCATATCGAGGATATGGTACTTCGGTGGTGACGCCAGTGGTACAGAGGGCACCCCCTATCAGGCGTTTGTTGCATATACTGCACCTGGTATAACGCTTGATAGTCTTGATATCTACCCTGGAAGCCCAGGTCCCAGCCCGATTGGTGAGTGGATAGTTCCACCCACCGATATGATAGCACCTAACGAAAGTTTCGCTTGGGATACGCTGTTGGTACCCAATGTGGATGTTGGTAGGAATTCGTTCATTGGTGGTTACGTCGTAGGTGCTGAGAACCAAGCGACATTGAGTGATGATGAATCACATCCAACTTATCATTCAGTATTTTACCGTACCGCACCACCTACTGGTGAACCTGGTTGGTACAGGTATGATGTCGATTTTGGTATTGTTGCATTCGTGATTGCTTACGAGGATCTACCACCCAAGGTTACTATGGAATACTTACCATGGAGCTACACGACGGATGAACGTGTTGTAAGGGCATATGCTAAGGATATACTCGGTGTACCTGAGGATGTGTGGGGGCTTGACCATGTAACCCTCTACTATAACGTGAACGGCGGTGACTTTAGTGCGATTGAGATGGTACTTGTTGAAGGCGACGATAAAGACGGTGTTTGGGAAGCCACTATACCTGGTGTAGAGGTTGACGATTCGGTAAGTTACTATATGATAGGTGTTGACAAGGCAGGGCTTGCAGATACGACTGAAGTGTGGTGGTACAAGATAATCGCGGGTACACCTGGAAATATCTTCTTCTACAACGATGACTACTATGGTGGACCATCACCACTTCCTCCGGATTTTGTGGGTATGGTGTATGAGAATGTAGACTATTGGGATGGCGAAGTACAGGGTACGCCTGATGAATCAGTGATCGGATTCTATACCCCCGGTAAAGGGCCAGGTGCACCTGTGATACTATGGAACAGCTGGGGTGGTGAGACATTTGCTGAAGCAGTAGGTGCAGGTGTGATACAGAGTTTCCTCGATGCAGGTGGTAACCTGTTCATGAGTGGTCAGGACTTCCTCTATGGGTTAGCAGGTACATATGAACAGGTGGAGTGGGAGGCAGGTACATTCCCGTACAATTATCTAAAGTTCTACGTGACAACGGATGATCCTGTGATTGTATCCCCTAACGATTATGCAACCTTCTACGGCGCTCCGGAAGATACCATCACTGCACCATTTTTTGAGGAAGGCATATACGTATGGCCATACATATGGAATGGTACAGGTCTTACATGGTGTGGTGAGATTGTAGAGACAGATGCTATACCAATATTCTTCTACGAAGAGGGTGAGATCTCCGGTGCACGTTACGAATCGGATAAGGGTTACAAGTACGTATTCCTGTACTGGCCGTTTGCTTACATCGTAGAAGTGGAAGCTGATACATGGACTGGTGCATATGATGTGGATGCTGAAAAGACGCTCGTACGTAGGATACTGCGGTGGTTTGGTCTTGAGGTCGGTGTAGAGGAAGAACCTATGGCGAGACCAGCAATCCATGTACCGACGGTGTTCACAAATGCTATCAACATCAGCTATGAGGTGTCTAACGAGCTACCACTGGATGTTAAGCTGTACGATCTTACGGGTAGGAAGCTGGATGAACTGAACATCAAATTGACAGGTAAGGGTACCTACAGCTGGGATGCATCACATCTACCGGTGGGTGTGTACTTCATGAAGCTGGATCTGGGTGATAGGTCGATCACACATAAGCTGGTGAAGTTACGCTAAACGTGGTTGCTTTTGACCTGGGGATGCTTTTGCATCCCCAGGATTTTTATGAAATTTGTCGCTCTCGGTGTACTTCAAGGGTTAACAGAGTTTTTACCTATATCATCCTCGGGGCATCTTGCGGTATTTGAACATTATCTAAGGTTCCACGAACCCTTGTTTTGGATAGTGTTTGCACATTTTGGTAGCTTGGTTGCTCTTGTCTTATTGATCTGGCGTAAGATAGGGATCTTACGTCGCTATGCGATGAAGTCGTTGCTGTTGTGGGTGGTTATCGCTACGATACCGGCAGCAGTTGTTGGATTATGTTTCTATGATTTATTCGAAAAGATAGCGGGTTCGGTCAAACTCATCAGCATACTATGGATAATCAATGGCATAATTCTCATCTTAACCAGGAAATTGCGTCGCCCATACACCAGCTTATCGCTCAAAAATACGTTTGTGGTGGGGTTAGCGCAGGCGTTGGCATTGTTACCGGGGATATCGAGGTCAGGTATCACGATATCAGCTGCGTTGTTTTTGGGTATAAAAGAAGACGATGCGGTAGAGTTCTCGATATTACTGTCGTTACCGGCGATATTGGGTGCAAATGTTGTTGAATTCATGAAAGTAAAGGTGATGCCTCACGTAGTGAGTTTGCTCTCACTGTTTTTGGCATCATTTGTGACAAGTTACCTTGCATTGGTACTACTTATAATTGTGACACGTAGACGTAAGTTGCACCTGTTTGGAATTTATACAGTTGCATTAGGTGTTGGATTATTGTTGATCGATACGATCGGTCTGCTGTGATATCCTGATTTCCCATTATAACTGGATCTACCTTGTGGGTTGACGTTTAGGCTGTTACGATAAATTTGGATGGGGAGATGATATTAAAACAAGTGTTATTTGCATTAGTGTTGATTCTGACATTATCTACTGGGTTGAGCTTGGCCATAACGTCTACTCTTATGGCTAAGGAGTACACGGATGTATGGTTACTACCTACGGTGCCGGGCAGATCAAGTAAAACAGCACCTATCGTAAAAGGTGACGAGAAGCAGGTTGATATTTGGTTACAATACGACGACAATGAGGCAAACAATGTACTGTTGGGATTGGAGGATGTTGATACACTTTGTGTGGTTTTCGAGCCTCCCGCAGCATGTAGCGTACTGGCTATGGAGTTCTGTGCGATATGCTACTATGTTACTTCTCACACTACAGTGGAGAAGTTTATAGCAGTATCAGATAGTATACCAGGGCCATCACCTATATCAGAATTTGTGGCAGGGCCGGTACCTTCTAAACCAATAGATACAGTGTGGACCTGGGACACGTTATGGGTGGACCCTGAGAACATACCAGATGTGGGTACGAAACCATTCGTGGCGGGTTGGATAAAGGTGTTGGGTGATAGTTCACCCAACCCAAGGATAACTCCGAATGTAGAGCCACCATGGCATTCGTTTATATATATGCATGAACCTGCCGGTGGAGGGCCACCGGGTTGGTACTCCTCATGGCATCAGTTCTGGATTCGTGCACTCGTGAGGATTTATGAAGATATGCCACCAATTGTACATTCGGTGGATAAGCTACCGTGGAGCTACACTACGGAACCACGTACAGTGACTGCTGACGTAGAGGATGTTATAGGTATACCAGAAGATAAGTGGGGTGTTGCATCAGCTACACTTGTTTATAACGTGAACGGTGGTGATTGGCAGACAGTTCCTATGGCTTGTGTAGATACAGTAGAAACGGTAGGTGATAACATTAAACATGGTGTATGGGCTGCTGATATACCAGGTGTGGGGGCTGGTGACTCCGTAAGCTACTATGTGGTTGCGGAGGACTTAGCTGGATTGAGTGATACATGGTCAACGACTTACTGGTACAAGATAATCGCGGGTACACCTGGAAATATCTTCTTCTACAATGATGACTTCTATGGGCCACCGTTTACGCCTGATTTTGTGGGTATGGTATATGAGAATGTAGATTATTGGGATGGTGAAGTACAGGGTACGCCTGATGAATCAGTGATCGGATTCTACACCCCCGGTAAAGGGCCAGGTGCACCTGTGATACTATGGAACAGCTGGGGTGGTGAGACATTTGCTGAAGCAGTAGGTGCAGGTGTGATACAGAGCTTCCTCGATGCAGGTGGTAACCTGTTCATGA
>Ga0190363_1000060_pt1 | contig 58369 bp, 55 predicted proteins | sample 48721867_MG_FD_161272 | JGI IMG/M metagenome (GOLD analysis project Ga0190363, IMG submission 161272) | Hydrothermal vent microbial mat bacterial communities from Southern Trench, Guaymas Basin, Mexico - 4872-18-6-7_MG | ecosystem: Environmental > Aquatic > Marine > Hydrothermal vents >...
GGACCCCCACGAAGGAGGCGACAAACTGCTCATCGCTGTATCTTCCAAGGGTTGGGTCGTATTTCTGGGCCGTTCCCGTTTTGCCCGCGATGGCATATCCCATTACCCGGGCCTCTCGCCCTGTCCCCTTGGCAGAGACCACGGATTTCATGAAGGAGAGGATGGCCTTGCTCGTCGCCTCGCCTATAACTCTCCTCCTGCCCCTGGGTCTCCTCTCCTTCACAACCCTTCCCTGACGGTCGGTTATCGATCTGACCACATACGGCCTCATCAGTTTCCCCCCATTGGCGATGGCGGAGAAGGCCATGGCCAATTGCAGCGGGGTGGCGGAGAGCCCTTGACCGAAACATAGGGTTGCCAGGTCGATCCTGGTCCACTTCCGGGCAGGGCGCAGGATGCCCTCCTCCTCTCCGATTAGATCAATCCCTGTTTTTTCCCCGAGGCCGAACCGCCGCAGATAACGGTAGTACTTATAGGGGCCGAGGATCTCACCTATCTTCACCGCTCCGATGTTGCTCGAATACTGGATGATCCTCCTTATATCGAGCCACCCATGGGGTTTGGCATCGTGGATGATCACATCCCCCACCCTATATCTTCCCTTCTCACAGAAGAAGATGTCCCTTTCTTTTACCAGTCCTTCCTCGATGGCCGCAGCGATGAGGAAGGCCTTGATCAGGCTCCCCGGTTCGAAGAGATCGCACACCGCCCTGTTGCGCCAGCGACTACGAGGATAGTTCTGAAAGAGATTGGGATTAAAAGAGGGGAGAGTGGCCATCGCCAGTATCTCCCCTTTCCAGGGATCAACCACGATCCCAACCCCTCCTTTTGCTCCTGTCTCTATTATACCCCTTTTCAATTCCTTCTCCAGCATGTACTGAACGTTTACATCTATGGTGAGGTGGATGTCGTAAGGAGAAGGACGCTCCTGGAAAGTAGGCAAGGAGATCCAGTTGCCGAGGGCGTCCTTATCGAGGATCAGGGTCTTGGGGGCCGCCCTCAGCCAGCGCTCGTAGGTCCTCTCCAGGCCTTCGAGTCCCTGGGAATCCGTCCCCACGAAGCCTATGAGGGGAGCGGCAAGTTCCCTGTAGGGATAAAAGCGCCTGTTCTCAGGGAGGAAGCCTATTCCCTTTATCCTCAGGGCCTCTATCTCCTTCTTCTGGGAGGGGGTCAGCTTCCTCTTGAGCCACACGAAGTAACGAGGTGTCCCCAGAAGCTTCTCGATCTCCCTCCTCGGCCTCCCTATACGAGGGGCCAGGAGGCGGGCGACCTTTCTTTTATCCCTTATCTGACGGGGGTTCGCGTAAAGGGAAGGGGTTCGAACGCTCACGGCCAGTTCCTTCCCCCTTCGGTCGTAGATGATGCCCCGTCGGGGAGGGAGGGTGACTTTGTAAAAATACTGTTTATGGGCGAGGGCAAGGTATTGGTCTCGATGGACGATCTGCACCTCCCCTGCCTTCCACCCGATGGCAAAGAGGGCTGCCAAGATCAGGGAAGTGAGGAAATAGGCCCTCTTCAGGAAGAACTCCCTTTGCTTCATGGGGTCTCCTCGCTGACGATGATCACCCTCCCCTTGGGCGGGGGGAAAAGCAGGAGTTCCTTTCGGATCTTTTCCTCCAACCGGGGGGCTGAGGAGAGGGTAGCCATCTCAACCCTCAACTCCCTGTTCTCCCTCTCTAATTGATCCTTGATCCTGGTGAGTCGGGATATTTCATATCCCAGGCGAACCGTCTCAAGGCGCGTCCAGACCAGAAAGAGAAGCTCTAAGAAGAGGAGGAGGATCAGAAGAAGCTGCAGGGGCGAAAGGAAGGCCCCCTCTCTTTGGTCTCTCCTCCTTCGCGTCGATTCCTTTCTCTTCATCCCTCAGACCCTCTCCGCGATCCTCAACTGGGCGCTGCGACTGTGGGGGTTATCCCTCTTCTCTTCCTCCGAAGGCGTTATGGGCCTTCGGGTGATTACCTCCATCATCTTTTTCCCCCCTCCACAGAGGCATTGAGGAAACCAGGACGGGCAGATGCAGTCACTGGAAAACCTGCGGAAGGCCTCCTTTACCACCTTGTGCTCCAGGGAGTGGAAGGAGATGATGCAGAGGCGTCCTCCCTTCCTGAGGAAGGAAGGGACCTTCTCCAGGGTCTCCTTCAGGTTCTTCAACTCCTCATTGACGGCTATCCTGAGGGCTAGGAAGGTCTTGGTGGCCGGATGGATCTTCTGGGGGTGATAGCGACGGGGGATCACCTCGGCCACCAGGTCGGCCAGCTCCTTCGTAGTCCTGATCCTCCTGGTGGACCGCACCTCGCCTATGACTTTCACGATCTTCGTGGCCCATCTCTCCTCGCCGTATTCCCTGATTATCTTCCTCAACTCATCTAGGGGCCAGAAGTTCACGATTCGATAGGCGTTGAGGGGGCGCCTTCTGTCCATCCTCATATCCAGCGGGCCATCCTCCCTGAAGCTGAACCCTCTCCCGGGACGGGCCAGATGGAAGAGGGAGGGGCCGAGATCGAGGAGTATCCCGTCCACCTCTTCAATCCCCAGGTCCTCCAGCAAGGCGGGGAAGTTTACGAAATTGTCCCTAAAAAGGAGCGCCCTATTCCCGTAAGGGGCGAGCCGCCTCCTCGCCCTCTCTAAGACTTCCTCATCCCAATCTACTCCGATGATCACCGTCTTTTTCGAGGCCTCTAAGATCCTCTCCGCATGTCCCCCTTCCCCCACCGTCAGATCGAGGAACGTGCCCCCCTCCTGGCACTTGAGCCCCTCCAGTACCTCCTTCACCAAGACGGGTCGGTGATAGAACTCCATTTAAAGAACCATCCATTCGGCTATAGCCTCGCTGGTCTTTTCAAAATTTTCCCTATATCGGGCCAGTTCTTGGACCCAGATCTCCTTGTCCCATATCTCGAACCTGTTGAGCATCCCTACGAAGACCACATCCTTCTTCAACTGGGCATGATCCCTGAAGGAAAGGGGGATAAGGAGGCGACCATGATCGTCGATGTTGATTTCCACAGCCCCTGATATATAATAGCGAAGGAATACCTTCGCTTCGCGATGCATGAAGGGAAAAGAGAGCGCCTTCTTCTCCAGTTTCTTCCACTCATCAAAGGGAAAGGCAGCGATGCATGAGTCATCAGGGGTGAGGATCACCACTTCCTTTCCGTACTCCCTCTTGAGTACATCCCTGAACCTGGAAGGAACACTCACTCTCCCCTTCGGATCTATCGTATGCTCGTATCTTCCCCGGAACATTATCCCACTTTAACCCACTTCATCCCACCCCTTTAACTACCGCAAACAAACTATTTTGTCAAGCAAATTTTTAAAGATTTTAGTGCATGGGTACAGACATAGGTATCACCCTGGGGAAGGAGGGATAGGGAGGGTAGAGGCTGCTCACCTCATCCTTGAGGTCTTTTGGAGGGCTCAGGTACCCTGGGATCGAAAAATCAAACCTTTCAGGGCAGCCGTGGATAAAGTATATCACGGTTTGAGGAAAACTTCCCCCCAAGGAGCAGGTTGCTGGTGAGAAAGTTGATCCTTAGTGAGGCCAAAAAGACGGGTTATGGCCCGTGTTTTACAGCTTCACATCAAAAACACTTCCCATTCTCTGAAGGCCGTCGGCTCTGAATTAGCTTTTAGCGCTCAATTCCATCTCTGGCCGAGATCCCCTTCTGATAGTAGTGTTTCACCTCTCTCATTTCCGTCACCAAATCCGCGATCTCAATGAGTTCTTGGGGAGCGTACCTGCCGGTAAATACAAGTTCTACATTCTCGGGTTTCGACCTTATAAGCTCGAGCATATCTTCGAGGGATATGAGATCGAAATAATGGGCGGTGGTAATCTCATCGAGAACGATGATATCGTACTCTCCAGAGAGCATGGCTTCCCTCGCCCTCCTCAATCCTTCTTGAGCCAATCGGATATCCTCCTCCTTCGGGGGCTTGTGCACGTGAACCCAACCCGGCTGGCCGTACTGCTCGATGGTGATGTAAGGCTTTGCGAGCTTCACTGCCTCAAGCTCTCCATAGTGCTGGCCTTTCATGAACTGCCCGATGTAGGTTCTGAGCCCATGACCGGCGGCTCTCAGGGCAAGGCCCAGAGCGGCGGTGGTCTTCCCCTTTCCATTTCCGGTATAGACCTGAACATAACCTCTATCCAGGGGCTTCCTACGGATTCCGCTTATCCCCTCCTGCTTTGCGAGGGCTTCTGCCACCGCCCTCCTCACCGCAACCCCGAGGAGCTCTCCTATCTTGGAATGGCCTCCGGTGTAGGTGAGGAGAGGCCCGCTTCCGGGGACGATGATGAGGTTATCGGTTCCCGTGCCAGTTGCTTGAAGCTGGGGGCTGTAGCTGCTCCTTATATCCAGATCCTGGAGGATCGAGGTCTTCGCCTCCGTGGCGGTGATAACGGCTCTCGCCATGGCCCCGTCCGTGAGGGCGGCGCTCGCAAGGAGGATTAGGTTTATGGTTCCCACGCTCTGGGAACCCGCCTTATCGACTCCTGCCCTCATGGCGTTGCTCTTCACCCCCGCCGTGGCAAAGCAGCACACTTTAAGCTCCTCAAATCCCTCCTCCCCTACTCCCAGATTGTCCATATCCGCTCCGGTGAAGAGGAAGGCTGATTCCTCGGGTGGAAGTCCAAGAGCCTGCGGAAGCCAGTTTCGGTGTTCTTCAAAATGCTCATGAAGGTACTCCCAGAGCTCGGGGGGATCGTAGTGATTCCCCACAAACCTCACCTCCTTGAAGCCCTCCATGGTCGAGAGCACCCGCCTCGGCCTATCAAACGAGAGGAGCAGGGTCTTAACCTCAAACCCTTTGAGCCGGTGATAAATCACCTTCGCCTCTACACCCTCAAGACCTATCTCGACTTTCCTTTCCTTCATTCTTCCCTCCTTTCCTTATACCATACCCCCGAAACGTTATCATCCACTTGCCGAATTTAAAAGTTGAGGAATTCCCTATTAAAATAATGGTGGACATATTCGCCTCATGCTCCGGGAGGTGCTCAAGATCGGTGAGCTCCCCCTCGGCAGCTTTCCGCAATCTCTCGGCGATGACCTCCCAGGGAACGAGGAGATCGCTCAGGCTTATACAGGCAAAATCGGAGCTTAGCGGAGAGCCGAGAAGGGAGGAGGCGGAGGAGAGAGCGGGGATGCCGGGTATGATCTCTATCTCGAAATCCGGAACCTTCTTCTCCATATCGATGAATTCGAAGAACGCTCCGGCCATGCCGTAAATTCCGGGATCCCCTCCGCTCACCAGAGCGACCTTCCTGCCGGAGCTGGCGAGCTCGAATGCAAGCTCTGCTCTCTCAAGCTCGGATCCCATCCCGAAGGAGAGGATCTCCTTCTGGGGGATAAGCTCGGCTATTTGAGAGAGATACTTCCTGTATCCTATCACCACATCCGCTCCCTCAAGGGCTTTTCTCGCGTTGAAGGTCAGGTGATCCGAATCTCCCGGCCCGAGGCCGACGATGTACAATTTTCCCCTTGGCCTAGCCTCTATTCGGGCCACGGCGAGGGTGATGTCCCTGAATTTCACTTTAGGGATCAGGAGTTTTCCCCTGCTGCTCAGAAGAGCGGCCGACTCGCAGACTCCTGGCACCCCCAGCGATCTGAGGGCTGCGGATGGGGAAGGGGGATTTTGTCTTCTGAGCTCCTCCAAGGAGAAGGGGTCTATGGGGAGGTTGAATTTTCGAGCGAACTCCAGAAGCCCGGGCTCCTTTTCCCTTCCCTTCACCGTGGCGAGGTTCCTTATGCTCCTGAAGGAGAAGCCGTGTTCCCGTAAGACCTTGAGGACTGCCTCCTCTATTCTGGAGGCCTCGACTCCTCGATGCAGCCCCATTCCCACCACCTCGTCCCTCAAGGCCTCAAGAAGGCCTTCGAAGGTCTCCCTGAGAAGCCCAAGGACCCTCTTCCCTGACCCTCTCCTGGGCTTGCTTAAGAAGTTGACTTAAGCTAACCTTACCTTCAGGTTGTTTTTGCATGGGGTATCTCCTCCTTTCTCTTGGGTTTGAGTCGGGAGATACCCCCTATCTTTTTAAATTAACCCCCTTTTTCAACATCTCTGAAAGCGTGTGCCCTGTCAAGTCATCTCATCCCCTTCCTTCATAACCCCCCTCTTTCTTCGGAGCCGCTTGGGCGGATACATCTCTTCGCCCTCTCCGGGACATGAAGCCATAAGGGGGATGCACCGCAATCATATGAACGAGCTCTCCAGGCTCACCTGGACCCACGCGTTCACGCCCCCCTTGCCCCAAGAGCCCCAAGCCCTGGATCCCTGTAAGGTTCTCTCTTCCTCAAGATCCAATAGGCCGTCTCGGCAAGGTGCCTACCAACAGCTCCCACAGCCTTCCCGTGCCCCTTCTTCTGCTTGATCTTCCTTCAAAGAGTTTTTCCCAAGGGGGTGGCCCCCCTATTTTAACCCTCCCCCACTGTCCCACATCTCTCTGAACCAGGAAGCCCCCTCCTTTTCTTTGAAAGAATTTTCACATATTCATGAAGAAAAACTTGGGTTTATTGATTTTCGTTCAGGGATAATTGTAGATTATGGGTCGATAATTTTTATTGATTTGACAGGCCACTTTTCGGGTTTAAAATAAAAAGCGATTTCAAAATTAGGAGGTGACCATGGAAGGGGCTCGTCGAGTGCCGAGGGATCTCAGAGAGTTTCTCTCCATGTTGGAGGAAAGGGGGGAACTGCAGAAGGTAGAAGGGGCTGATTGGGATCTGGAGATCGGGACGATAAACGAAATGATGGCCGAGAGGAGGGGGTCGGCCCTGCTCTTCGATCGGATAAGGGATTATCCTGCGGGGTTTCGGGTCGCCACCAACATCCTCCACAGGGCCGACTTCCAGAAGATCGCCTTTGGCATCCCTGAGGAGTTGGGGAATTTAGAAGTGGTAAGATACTGGAAGGAAAGGTGGAGCAGATTCTCCCCAGTTCCACCAAAGGTAGTCGAAAAAGGGCCTATAATGGAGAACGTCATGGAAGGAAAGGAGGTGAATATCCTCAAGTTCCCGGCTCCCAAGTGGCACGAGAGGGATGGGGGGAGGTATATCGGGACAGGGGTGATCACCATCACCCGGGACCCGGAGGAGGGATGGGTCAATTTCGGCACCTACCGGGTCATGGTCCACGACGAGAGGACCCTCTCCTTTTACGCCTCCCCGGGGAAGCACGCCACCATCATGCGGGAGAAGTACTGGGCCAGAGGGGAGGAGTGTCCTGTGGTGATGTGTTTCGGCCAGAGCCCGCTCCTTTTCGGGGTATCCACCATGGCCCTTCCGTGGGGCATTTCTGAGTATGAGATGAGCGGATACCTGCAGGGGGAGCCGGTAGAGGTGATCCTCGGGGAGGAGACGGGGCTTCCCATTCCCGCTGCGGCCGAGATCGCCATCGAGGGATTTTCACCGCCCCCCTCAGTGGAGGGGAGGGAGGAGGGACCCTTCGGCGAGTGGACGGGGTATTACGCCTCGGGCAGAAGGGATGAGCCGGTGGTGAGAATCAAGAGGATTTACTTCCGCAACGATCCCATCATCCACGGCCAGCCCCCTGTGAAGCCGCCGGTGAACACCTGGTTTCCCATCCCCCTTCACACCGCGGTGCCCCTCTGGATGGAGCTGGAGAAACTGGGGATGCAGGGGATCGAGGGCGTTTATGTGCATGGACCCGGGAACCGGGTGGTGGTGGTCATCTCCATAAGGCAAAGGTATCTGGGGCACGCAAAGCAGGTGGCCACCCTCGCCGGGGCCATCCTTCAGGGAGGGGCCTGCACGGGCAGATACATCATCACGGTGGATGAGGACATAGATCCCTCCAACTGGGAGGAGGTCCTCTGGGCGGTCTGCACCCGCTGCGATCCCGAACGCTACATCGACATCGTCCCCGGCTTCCTCACCAGTCCTCTCGATCCGATGCTCTCCCCGGAGAAGAGGTCGAGGAGGGACTTTACCACCGCCAAGGTCTTCATCAATGCCTGCAAGCCCTACCACTGGAAGGACGAGTTCCCCCCCGTAAACAGGGCCCCGGAGGAGATGAGGCAGAGGGTTATGGAGAAGTTCCCGGAGCTTTTCGCCTGAGATGAAGAAGATCGCACTTATTGGTACCTTGGACACTAAGGGGGAGGAAGTAGCGTTCCTGAAGGGGATCATTGAGGAAAGAGGACATAGGGCGATAGTGATAGACATTGGCCTGCTCGGTCCTACCCCTTTTCCTCCCGATATCCCTCGGGAGGAGGTGCTGAAAGGGGTGGGGGAGGAGCTTGATGCCCTCTTACGGCTTGGGGATGAGGGAAAGGCGATTGAGAAGATGGCTGAAGGGCTGGCCGAGATCCTGAAGGGGCTTCACCGGAGGGGAGAGATAGATGGGGTCCTGGGGATTGGGGGCGGGCAGGGCTCAGCCATCTGCTCTCATGGGATGAGGCAGCTTCCGGTGGGTTTTCCGAAGGTGCTGGTATCGACCAAGGTGGCCCAGGCCGGTGCAGGGGCCTATGTGGGGACGAGGGACATTCTGGTGTTGCCCTCGGTGGCCGACATCGCGGGTCTTAATCGTCTGACGAAGAGGGTCCTTTCGAATGCTGCAGGAGCCATCGTGGGGATGGTGGAAGGGGAGGCCCCTCAGGAGGAGGTGCGGCCGGTGGTGACGATGAGCATGTTGGGGACGACCACTGCCTGTGGTCTGCGATTGAAGGAGCTCCTTGAAGGGGAGGGTTTTGAGGTGGTGGTCTTTCATGCCATCGGGGTCGGGGGGAAGGCCATGGAGGAGTTCATAAAGGAAAGCGGGGCCGAAGGCGTCATAGAGCTTGCCGTCAACGAGATCGGCAATGAGCTTTTCGGTGGTAAGGCCTCTGCCGGGCCTCAGAGGATGGAAGTGGCAGGGGCCTTAGGGATCCCTCAGCTCATAACCCCTGGGAACGCTGATTTCATCAATTTTCTCTCCATCGAGACCGTCCCTCCCCACTACAGGGACCGGAAGCTCCACCGCCACAATCCTCAAGCCACCACCATGAGACTTAACAGGGAGGAGATGGAGGTCCTGGGCAGGACCTTGGCCGATAAGCTCAACAAGGCCAGCGGACCGGTGAAGGTCATAATCCCTCGCAAGGGGTTCTCCTCCTGGGATAGGGAAGGGGGGATATTCTTCGATCCCCAGGCTGATGAGGGGTTTATCCGGGCATTGAGGGAACAGTTGAGCGGAGAGGTGGAGCTCAAGGTGGTGGATCTTCACATAAACGACCCTGCCTTCGCCCAGGTGCTCTTTGGCGAGTTCAAGGCCTTGATGGGGAGAGTCCCAAAAAAATCAACGAGGAGGTGAAGAGATGAAGAAGATATGGGTAGCCTTTTTGGCATTGGTGATGGTTGGGGAAGTTTTGTTTTCTGCCTCTGCAAAGCCGTCCCTCAGACTCACGATGGCCTCAGCGGAGGCGGCCCCGGCGGAACCGATTACCTTGATGTGTGCGGAGATAGGCCCTCCCAAGGGCTACAGGGCCAGGGGGGATCAGTGGTTCGCCCAGCAGGTGGAGAAGCAGACCGAAGGGAGGGTGAAGATCAAGTTCTACTGGGGAGGATCCCTGCTCGGGGTCCGAGAGATGCTCCAAGGGGTGAGGAAGGGGGTCGCCGATATGGGCATGAACCATTGCTCATGGATGCCCAAGGAGATGCCAGTATGGTACGGTTTGATAGTGTGTCCCTTCCTCCCCAAGTGGCAGGACCCGAGGAATGTGGTGGATGCGGTCTGGACCCTCTGGGATGAGTTCCCCGCCTTTCGTCAGGACATGGAGAGGTGGAACCAAACGCTGCTGATAGCTCCACCCTTTGGTGCCCAGCATGTCTTCTCCAAGCGCCCCCTGAAGGGATTAAAGGACGTGAAGGGCCTGAAGCTTCGCATCGCCCTCGCTCCTCACGGTAAGGCCTACGCGGCCCTCGGGGCGCATCCGGTCAGGGTCAAACCCGGGGAAATATATACCGCGCTCAGCAAGGGAACGATCGATTCGGCCGATGTGACCTTCGATCAGGCGATGCGCTTCGGTGTGGTGGAGGTGGCAACCCACTGTTTGCTGACGAACCTTGCGACCGGACCCGGCATGATCACCATCAATAAAGATAGCCTTGCAAAGTTAAGTAAAAAGGACCGGGAGACCCTGCTCAGATTAGGACGGGAGGCCTCTCGCCTGATGGCGCAATGGGCCTTCGAAGAGGAAAAGAAACTGAGGGCTAAGTGGCAGGGCAAACTCACCTTCGTCAAGGTCCCCAAGGCCGATATAGAGTGGTGGATAGGTCTTCCTGGAGTCAACCTCGTTCCCGGCTGGATAAAGGAGCGGGAGAAGACGGGATTCCCCGCAAGGGAGTTCATGAAGAGGGTTCTGAGCCTCGGCGGTGCCCCCATAGAACTGATACTGAAAACGAAGTGATGAAAAGTCGGCAGAAGACCTGCCTCGCAGTTCCAGGAGAGGATGAAGTTGTCTAAGATCTTTGATAAAATTTTACAAAATGCTGAGCGAGGAAGTGGGTATCTCCTCTTCGCGATGATGGTCTGCATCGTCATCAATGCTACGGGGAGGACGTTGGCGGGGTGGGGCATTCCGGATGATGTGGAGATCCTGTCGCTGGCGTACGTGGGCGTTATCTTCTTGGCCCTTGCTCCGGCCCAGAGGAACAGGGAGCATGTCCGAGTGGAGCTCTTGGTTTCGCGTCTGCCCCCCAAGGCCCGGCGGATAAGCTCGGTGTTTTCGTCCTGTCTTGAGCTTTTCCTCTTCGTGTTGTTGGTGTGGCAGAGTTATGTTGCGCTGACTGTAGCTCTGGAAGCGGGGGAGGACTTTGGCATAATCATCAGCGTCCCCACTGCGCCGGCAAGGGTGGTCCTGCTGGTGGGCCTGGTCTTGATGATCGTACAGGTGGCGAGGGACCTGGTATCGAGCCTCAAGGGGGAAGGGTAGGCAGTCGGTGGAGGAATGGAGCCGATCCTGATCGGGATAAGTGGGATAGGTGTGATGCTTTTTCTGCTCTTCTGGGGGGTCCCTGTAGCCGTGAGCATGGGGATCACGGCCTTCCTGGGCTATGGGGTCCTTCGGGGATGGGGGCCATCATTGGCATTGGCGGGGTCGGTTCTCTTCGATAAGGCCAAATCGTACGAGCTGGCGGTGATAGGTCTCTTCATCCTGATGGGGAGCTTTATCCTCCATTCCGGGATAGCCAGCCGCCTATTCGACACCCTGAACAGGTGGCTCAGCTGGATCCGCGGCGGAATGGTGGTGGCCACCACCATGTCATGTGCGGTCTTTGGGGCATGCTGCGGTTCGAGCCTGGCCACGGCTGCCACCTTCAGCAGGATCGCCGTGCCCGAGCTGCTAAGGTACGGGCATCATCCTGAGATAGCGACGGCGGCCGTCGCGGCAGCGGGGACCCAAGCGGTCCTGATTCCCCCGAGCGCCCTCATGGTCATCTATGCCATCCTGTGCGAGTTGCCCGTGGGAAAATGTCTGGTGGCGGGATTTCTTCCGGGGGCCCTTTCCGCATTCCTCTACATGGTTACAGTCTTGGCTGTTGTCCGCCTGAGGCCTTATCTGGCACCGAAGGTGGCCAGATCCTTCAGCTGGGCAGAGCGCCTGAGGACCCTCCCCAACGTCCTCCCCCTCATCCTCATCGGTGCCTTCATCCTGTGTGCCCTCTTCTTTGGATGGGCAGGGGTGACGGAGGTGGGAGGTGTTGGGGCCTTTGCCTGTCTGATGACGGCCCTCATCGTCGCCGGGCCCCGGAAGGCCCACCTCGAGGAGGCCAGCCGACATGCGGGCCGCCAAACGGCCATGATCCTTTTCATCATCATCGCGGCCGTCTGGTACAGCCGTTTCATTGCGATATCCGGCCTGCCCACAGCGGTCGTAGACTGGGTGGCGGCCAGCAATATACCCCCTTATGGGGTATTAGCGGTGGTCTTGCTCATGTATGTCGTCCTTGGAATGGTTATGGATGTGATAGGCATGTTAGTGATCACGCTTCCACTGGTCTTTCCCCTGATAACCAAATTGGGGTTCGACCCAATATGGTTTGGTGTGATTGTGATAAAGATGTCGGAAATAGCGGCCATTACCCCACCTGTTGGATTAAATGTTTACGTAACAAAGGTTGGGGTAGGCAATATGGCCACCATAGGGCAGATTTTCAAAGGGTGCCTGTACTTCCTTGTGGCAGATATAGCGACGCTGCTGATCCTAATTGCTGTGCCCCAGATTTCGCTTCTTCTACCTCAGTATATGGCCTATTAGAAAAAAAGAAAGGAGGTGGCTGTAAATGGGCAAATGGCCGAAAGCCATTTTTTACGATTCCAAAAATACGCTATTCGATTGGAGTACGGTTTGGGTTAAAGCGAGTTCATTAATTGTTGAGCGTTACAAAGCTGATCTGGATGCTGCAAAATTTAAGGAGACGTGGCATAAATTTCTCATTGCGGAAAACCATCGGATTGCATTCAGCGAATATAAAGATTTTACCTACGCCCTTCGGCAATCACTCGACTGTACTTTCAAGTATTACAATATTCCCGGGAGTCCGGATGACGTTCAATTCATGTTAGATCTATGGGATGAGGTTGAACCTTTTCCCGACGTTGTACCGGCTTTAAAAAGACAGAAGGAAATGGTCAAAATACTTATCTTTTCCAATGTGGAGACGAGGTACTTGGAAATGATGGTAAGCAAGCTCGATGGCTTTGAACCTGACTTCGTCGGAACCATGGAGATGGCGAGGGCATGTAAGCCATCGCCACGTGCCTATTACTGGGTGCTGAAAAAGACGAGCCTTGACGTCAAGGACGTGCTTTATTGTGCGAGGCCTCAGTGGGATGTGCAGGGGGCCATAGCGTGCGGCATGGTAACTGTTTGGCTGAACAGAGCTGGCGAAGACCTCGACGGGGTAGAGCCTGACTATGAAGTAAGAGATCTTCATGAGCTGACTGATATAGTGGAGGCGAATATCCGCCTCGGCAAGTAGACTTTTAGATTGTGCTACACATGAAGAGAAACTTTACAAAAAAGCGGGAATTTCATAAGGGTTAAAGCTAAACCTTGGAGGCGAAAATGGCGACATTGGTGGAGACGATAGGGGAGTTCATCAGTCGGGTTAGCTTCACAGACCTCCCTGATGATGTTGTAGAAAAAGCTCGTTTGCTTTTGCTTGATAGCATCGGTTGTGCCCTCGGAGGCAGCAAGCAAAGAAGTATTCTCATGTTGGAAGAATTCGTTTTGTCAAACGAGAAAAAGCAGGAGAGATTCACGATCTTTGGGAGTAAAAGGAAGGCATCTTTACTAAACGCTGTGTTATTAAACGCCTCAAGAGCTGATGCCCTTGAATTTTCAGATGTTAACAAACTCGTTGGCGGCCATCCAAGTTGCATGATAGTCCCTGCCGCCTTAAACATGGCTGAAGAACATCAAATCTCTGGCAAGGACCTTCTCTTGGCCATTGTCTTAGGCTATGAAGCGCATCGTTTAGTTATTCCTTTGTACCCTAAGGCCTTCAGGGACGGGATACATCTGGTAATGCCGGGAGGCGCTTTGGGGGCTTGTGCGGCCGCAGGCAGGATATTGAAGCTTAATGCACGAGAGATGGCAAATGCCTTGGGGATATGCGGTGCAGTAGTGCCTGTTGCTCCCTTTGAACCCTGTCGTGTAGGTGGTTATGTAAAAGATCTCTACACGGGTTGGTCAGCGTATACCGGGGTTTTTTCAGCCCTTCTTGCAAAAAAGGGTTTCACAGGTACGCCTACCCTCTTTGAAGGAGAGTTGGGGCTTTATCGAGTCCTGGGAGCTGAAAAGGAAGCGTGGACGTGCACCGAGGGACTGGGCAGCGATTGGGTCATTCGCAAAAGCTGTATCAAACTTCATGCCTCCTGCCGCTTTACCCACTCCTCTGCTGATGCAGCTTTAAAGATCAGCCAAAGGAAGGAGGTACGTCCTGAAAAGATAAAGAAAATAAAAATTACGACGGATACGGTTCCCTATCAGCTGAACCGATCTTTCCCTCCGAAGGATGCCATCGATGCCAGATTTAGTATTCCTTTCATAGTAGCTACTGTTTTGCTTAGAAAGAGATTCATTGAGATTGAAGATTTCGATGATGCCAAAATACACGATGAAGATGTTGCTCGTATTGCCAAAAAAGTCGAGATATGCCTTGATAAAGACTTAGATAAAATGTATCCAGAGCCACCTTTAGGAAAAGGTTTTAGAACCTCTATTATGGAAGCGGAGCTTACTGACGGTTCTCGTGTTTCTGAGAGGGTTGATTATCCGAAAGGCGACCCCAACAACCCTGCTTCTCGGGAGGAAGTAGAAAGCAAGTTTTATACTCAAGCACAGCGGGTGCTTAATGTTAGGAAAATACGTCAGATAATAGAAATGATTCAGAACATCGAGGAGGTCAACGATGTGGCTGCCCTCAGTGCGCAACTTGCGGCTAACTAAAGCATTGTCACTTAATTTTTATAACTTATCCCATAAAAAGGAGGTGAGATGATGAAGAAGGTGTTTTTGGTCTCTTTAGTAGCGGTGTTTATGCTGGGCTTAGTGGGGATTACTTTTGCTGAGGCCGGCCCAAAGGTGCGATTGAAGTTCGCCTCTTACTTCCCCACCGCTGCCAAGCAGTCGAAGCTCTTGGAGGAGTTCTGCAAGGAGATAGAGAAAAGGACCAACGGCAAGGTCAAGGTCGACTTTTACGGAGGGGGGTCATTGCTTAAGGCGACCAAGGTCTACGATGGGGTTGTGGAGGGGATCGCCGATATCGGGTTTTCTCACATCGAGTACACCAGGGGTCGTTTCCCCATTACGGAGATCGTGGATCTGCCCCTCGGCTACCCGAGCGCTTGGGTAGGCTCCCACGTGGCCAACGACTTCTACACGCGGTTCAGGCCCAAGGAGTGGGAGAAGGTGCACGTGCTCTGGTTTAACACCTGTCCCCCCAATCAGCTCATCCTGGCGAAGAAGCCGGTAGAGAAGCTCGAGGACTTGAAGGGGCTCACCGTGAGGGGCCCTGGACGGGTGGGGGAGGTGCTGAAGGCCCTTGGGGCGACCCCCAAGCCTGTTCCCATGAACGAGGTCTACGAGGCGATGGCCCGGGGGGTAGTCCAGGGCTGTATGACTCCCATCGAGACGCTTAAGGCCTTCAGGCTCGCTGAGGTGGCCAAGTACGTAACCCTCTGCTGGCCCGCGGCGAACATCTACACCTTCTACGTGGTGATGAACAAGAAGGTCTGGGATGGCCTCCCGGCGGACATTCAGAAGGTCTTCTCCGAGGTGGCTGGGGAGTTTGAGGAGAGGGCCGCCCTTGTATGGAATGCGGTGGATTTCATCGGGCTGAAGGCTGGAAAGGAGAAGGGGGTGAAGTTCATCCCTTTGTCCCCAGAAGAGATGAAGAAGTGGAAGGTTGCGGTGGCCCCGGTGGTAGACGATTACCTGAGGGAGCTGGAGAAGATGGGGTTCAAGAGGGCTGACCTCGAGGAGATGGTCACCTTCATCCGGGACCGGATCCGGTACTGGACGAAGAAACAGCTCGAATACGGGATCAAATCCGTGACAGGTCCGGAGGAGATGAGGGCCAAGTAAGCCCGTGGGGCGGGGCATAACCCCGCCCCCCTTCTTTTCGAAGGATGCTTGATCGGCTTGTAAGGATCGCATCGAGGATAGGGGCAGGGGCCCTCATCTTGATGGTGGGGGTGACCTTCATTGACGTGATTGCCACCAAGCTCCTCCACAGGCCCCTGGCCGGCTCTTATGAATACGTCGCCATAGCCCAGTTGGTGGCGGTGGGTCTCGCAGGGGCCGAGACCTTCCTCGCGGGGCGCCATGTCCAGGTGGAGATGTTCGTGGTCAAGCTGCCCCGAGGGGCACGCAGAGGTGTTATTGCCCTGGTCGCGCTGCTGGGGTCGGCCCTTTTTGCCGTATTGGCGTGGGAGGGGTTCCTTTATGGCCGGTCCCTTCAGGCCGCGGGTGAGGTGACCGGCACGGTGAAGATCCCCCTTTACCCTTTCGGTTATGTCCTGGGGGCTTCTGGGATGCTCCTGCTACTGGTGGTGGGGCGGGAGTTGGTGAGGTCTCTTAGGGGGGACTGAGAAGTGGATCCCGTTCTGGTGGGCCTGATAGGCATTGGCCTTCTGCTGTTGCTTTTTATGCTCAGGATGCCCGTCTCCTTCGCCATGGCCTTCGTGGGGTGGATCGGTTACTGTTACCTCTCTTCTCCCACCGCTGGGTCCAAGCTCCTGGTAAGGGACCTCTTTACCATCTTCAACTCCTATCCCCTCACCGTGATCCCTACTTTCGTATTGATGGGCAGCTACGCCTTCGCCTCCGGGATCAGCGAGAGGCTCTATCGGGCTGCCTATGACTCCTTCGGACAGCTCAGGGGTGGGCTCTCCATCACCACGGTGATGGCCTGTGCGGGGTTCGCAGCGGTCTGTGGTTCGACGGCGGCGACGGTGGCCACCATCGGAAAGATCGCTTATCCCGAGATGAAGCGCTATCGCTACGATGATACCCTCGCCACCGGCTGCATAGCCACCGCCGCCACCCTCGGGATCCTGATCCCCCCGAGCACCATCTTCATCGTCTACGGGATCTTGACCGAGCAATCCATAGGAAAGCTCTTCATCGCTGGGGTATTCCCTGGCCTGATCCTTGCCGCCCTCTTCGCCCTCACCGTCCTGATCCTCTGCTACCTGAGACCCCACTGGGGCCCCTCAGGGCCGGCCACTTCTTGGAGGACGAAGCTTAAGGCGCTCTCGGGGATATGGGAGGCGATCGTGCTCTTCAGCGTCACCATGGGGGGGCTTTTTGCCGGGTGGTTCACCCCCACTCAGGCCGGAAGCATCGGGGCCGTAGGGGCCCTCGGGATGGGGCTTCTGCGGAGGGGGCTGAGCTGGAGGGGGTTCATCGAGGCCACCCTTGACGGCCTCATGACCTCCTGCATGATCCTCTTTCTCATCGCCGGGGCCACGGTCTTCGGCCACTTCATGGCCATCACTCGAATCCCCTTCATCCTGGTGGAATGGGTGAAGGAGCTTCCCCTTTCGCCTACGGTGATCCTGGGGATCATCTGCCTCTTTTACTTGGTGGGGGGCTGCTTCATCGATGCCATGGCCCTCGTGGTATTGACGGTACCGATAGTGTACCCCATCATCCTGGAACTCGGCTTCGATCCCATATGGTTCGGGGTGATCATCGTGCTGGTGAGCCAGGTGGGGGTGGTGAGCCCGCCGGTGGGGGTGAACGTATATGTGCTCAAGGGGATCGCCTCAGATGTGCCCCTGGAGACCATCTTCAAAGGGGCCCTCTTCTTCGTGGGCGGGATAATCATCACCATCGGCCTGCTCATGGCCTTCCCGGAGCTGGCCACCTTCCTTCCCAAGTACGTGAAGTGGTAGTCTCAAGGAGGTGAGAGGATGTTTTTCATCGTGAGGCCTTCAAACCTGAAAGGCGAAGCCACCATTCCCGGGTCCAAGTCCAACACCACCCGGGCGGTGGTGATAGCCACCCTCGCGGAGGGGGAATCGGTCATCGAGAATCCCTTGCCCTCGGCGGATTGCCTCTCGACGCTGCAGGTCTACAGGGCCTACGGGGCTGAAGTCCTCGAGATGAGCGGAGACAGGTGGGTCATTAGGGGGGTAGGGGGAAGGCTCAAGGTCCCCGATGATGTCCTCAACACGGGCAACTCGGGCACCACCACCTACATCGCCATAGGCACGGCGGGCTTGATAGACGGCTACACGGTGATCACCGGGGATCACCAGATAAGGCGCAGGCCAGCGGGCCCTCTGCTCAAGGCCATAGAGGATCTGGGGGGATGGGCCATCTCCACTCGCGGCGATGGGAGCGCCCCCGTGGTGGTAAGGGGGGTGATAAAAGGCGGGAAGACCTCCCTTCCGGGGATCAATTCCCAGTGGCTCACTCCCCTTCTCATCAACACCCCCCTAGCCAAAGGCGATACCGAGATCTTAGTGGACAACTTGCAGGAGCGCCCTTACATCGACATGACCATGGGATGGCTCAGTCGCCGGGGGATAGAGTTCTCCCACGAGGAGTATGAGAGGTTCCTCATAAGGGGAGGGCAAGGGTATAGGGCCTTTCGGGAGAGGATCCCTGCGGACTGGGAGTCGGCCTGCTTCGTGATGGTGGCGGCGGCCATAACGGAATCAGAAGTCACCCTTTTCGGCCTCGATACCCGGGACTATCAGGGAGACAAGGTAATCGTGGAGATACTCAGGGCAGCCGGAGCCGAGGTGGAGGTGTTCGATTACGGCCGAGGCGGCATAAGGGTCAGAGGGGGAAAGACCCTGAGGGGAATGGAGATAGACTGCGGCAACATACCCGATGCCCCACCGATCCTGGCCGTCCTGGGCACCCAGGCGGAAGGGGAGACGGTCCTTTATAACCTGGGGGCCTCCACCCTGAAGGAGACCAACAGGCCGAAGAGCATCGCCGAAGAGCTCCAGAAGATGGGAGCGGACATAAGGTACGAAGGGGACAGCCTCGTCGTGAGGAGGTCACGGCTGAGGGGGACGGTGATAGACGGCCATACGGACCACAGGATCGTGATGGCTACGGCGGTGGCTGGCCTTGTGGCCGAAGGGGTGACGGTGATCACCGATGCCGAGTACACCAGGATCTCCTTCCCCAACTTTTACGAGGTCTTTCGATCCCTGGGAGCGGATATTCAGAGGGTCAGTTCCATCGAGTGACGTGAGGGGATTTGTTCCCGCCCATAGGGATGTTTTCGTTTCCCTCTGCCCGCTGGTCTGTTAAAATGCCGACAAAAACCGAGGAGAGCGGATGAAGGAGTGGAAGGTTAAGGGGAGCGAGGAGATCTTTTCCTGCCGCCTCTTCAGCCTGCGGAAGGACAGGGCCCTTTCCCCCAGAACCGGAAGGGAACTGGATTTTTACGTCATAGACACCATGGACTGGGTCGGGGTGATACCTCTTATGGGGGATCGGGTGGTGATGGTCAGGCAGTTTCGTCACGGGGTGAAGGAGATCTGTCTTGAGATCCCCGGGGGGCTGGTGGAGGAGGGGGACCCCCTGGCCGCTGCCAGGAGGGAGCTTAAGGAGGAGACGGGATATGGGGCCCAGGAGATGGAACTCCTGGGGGCCCTCTTCCCCCAGCCCGCCCTGTTTAATAACCGCTTTTTCGTCTACCTTGCCAGGGGGTTGGAGAGGATCGGGGAGCTGGAACTCGACGAGGGAGAGGATATCGAGGTCCTCTTCATTCCCTTGGGGGAGGTGAGGGAGATGATCCGCCGGGGGGAGGTCACTCACGCCCTGGTCCTTGCTGCCTTTCAACTCCTCTTCTCCCGCTATCCCTCCCTCGAGGAGGCCTCTTAGAGGATACCCCTGCGGAAAGGAGGAAGTTTATGTCCCGGTATCCCACGGTCATCACGAGGGGGATTATCGGAGGGGAAAGAAGGGGGCTTATAGGGAATAGAAGGAAAGGTGGGCGGAGGTCCTCATCCGGAGGGCGGAGGAGTTGATCCCTCGTCTCTCTTCCATGATCGAGGTGAAGGAGGTGGCCACTCCCCTCACCAACTGGCGGTTCACCCACAATCCCGGGGGAGCGATCTACGGGTTCGAACAGTCGTGGGTAATGCCTTCATGAGACGGATAAGTAACAGAACGCCCATCAGGGGCCTTTATCTGGCCAGTGCCTGGGGCTACCCGGGGGGGGCGGTTATACAGGGGTCCTCATAGGGGGACAGACGACCTTCCAGGAAATAAAGGAGGACATCCGCAAAGGGAAATTGTAAAGGCGTTCAGCGATTTTATTGCTTGACCCGTCAAATCTCTTCGCTGAAAAGCATTTCAAACTCTCTTGGTGAAAGGATCACGATGTCCCTGAACTCCTTCAATTCCAGCAAGTCCTTATCCCCTGTGACCAGATATCGTGCCTTGGCCCCAAGGGCACATGCCAGTACGTGGTCATCGTCTCTATCACGACATATTCCCCTGACTCCCTCCATAGGCGACACAACCCCTTCTGCTGCCTCTAAAACCAGATCGATGGCCTCGCGAGCGAGTTTCTCCGATGTCTTCAGCTTCTTGGACAAGACGTGCTGGAGCTCGTCAAGGATGAAGGGGCACAAAAATAATTGAAAGTGCTTCCTCCGTGCCCGAGCAAGAAGCGTGGTGCAGAGACCCTCCACCACAAGAGCTGCCACAAGGACATTTGTATCGAAAACTACCCTCACGAGATTTCCCTGAACACATCCTCCTCAGTCACCATCCCTTTTCTTTTAGCCCCAAGCTTTAATTTCCTCTTGAGCCTCTTGATGCGCGCCTCCCAGAGGTAAAGGCTTATGGATTCCCTCACGATATCCGATTTGTTTCGCCCGGTCTCCCTGGCGTAGGCCTCGAGCTCCTGGGCAATCTTTTCCGGCAGGCTGACCGAAAGCACTGACCTCATGCAAATCACCTCCCACTACAATTTACTACAATAATACAGTGGAACAGACAAATGCTCAAGCCCTCAACCTCCTGATGCGTACATCCACCGTCCTCTCTTGTTCAGCAGGGTCTCCCTGCTGAAGACCCTTCCCCGGTTGGCGGCAAGGAACCTCAGGAGCTCGTCGCCTCCTTCGGATCAAAGGGAATGATGAGGAAATCGTCAGCTTCCAAAAGGAGCTCTCCTTGATCGAGGAGATCACCGGCCGCCATGATCAAGACCGGGAGGGGTCTTTCTTTTCTGAAGCCTTTCACCATTTGAAGGATCTCGTGAGCGATGGGAGGCTTTCCCGTCCTCAAAATCACCATGTCAGGGGCCTTATCGGCGATCTCCTCCTCCAGGGTCTCATTGAGCAAAGCCTCCTCCCAGAGGACTTCCCCCCTTGGTAAGCTCTTTAAGCCTCTCGATCCCCTCTTTCCCGTTCTCCCTGACGAAGAGGACCTTGAACAACCTATCCCTTCCCTTAGAAGACGTTTCAGGCCCTCCCATTTTATCCCGTATCAAGGTCCCTTTGAAAAAAAAGAGGGGGAATGCCCCCCTCCTTTAAGCAGAACCCTCAGAGGATCGGTAGGTACTTCTTTATCTCGTACTCGGTCACCTGAGCCCGGTAGTCGTCCCATTCGGCCTTCTTGTTCCTGATGAAGCTCCAGAAGACATGCTCGCCCAGGCACTCCTTCACCAGCTCGCTCTTCTCCATCAGCTCTATCGCCTCGCCCAGGCTCCCGGGAAGGGTCCCGATCCCCCTCGCCTTCAGCTCCTCCTCGCTCAGCTGATAGACGTCCACTTCCACAGGCTCCGGCAGTTCGTACCCCTCCTCAATCCCCTTGAGCCCTGCGGCCAGCATCACCGCAAAGGTGAGGTAGGGGTTACAGGCTGGATCAGGGGAGCGGAACTCGGCCCTGGTGGCCTTCTCCTTACCGGGTTTGTACTCGGGGACCCTCACCAGGGCAGAGCGATTCCTAGTTCCCCAGGAGATATACGCCGGGGCCTCGTAACCGGGCACAAGGCGCTTGTAGGAGTTCACCCACTGGCAGGTTACGGCCGTGATCTCCGGGGCGTGCTTCAGCAACCCCGCAATGAAGGAGCGACCGATCTTGGAAAGGTGGTAGGGATTATCAGGGGAGAAGAAGGCGTTCTTGTCCCCCTGGAAGAGGGACTGGTGGGTGTGCATGCCGCTTCCGTTTATGCCGAAGACCGGTTTGGGCATGAAGGTGGCGTAGACCCCATTCTGAAGCGCCACCTGCTTCACCACCACCTTGTAGGTCATCACGTTGTCGGCCATGGTGAGGGCATCGGTGTACTTCATGTCCACCTCGTGTTGGCTGTAGGCCACCTCGTGGTGGCTGTATTCCACCCCGATCCCCATCTCCTCAAGGATCAGGACCGTCTGGCGCCTCAGGTCCATGGCCAGGTCAAGGGGGACCATGTCGAAGTAACCCCCCCGATCGAGGAACTCCGTCCCCTCGGAGTTCTTAAAGTAGAAGTACTCCAGCTCCGGGCCCACATAGTAGGTGAACCCCTTTTCGGCGGCCTTCTCCAGGTTCCTCTTCAGCACGTAGCGGGGGTCCCCCTCAAAGGGAGTCCCTTCAGGGCGGTAGATGTCACAGAACATCCGGGCCACCCCGTACTCCTTGGGCCTCCAGGGGAGCACGCAGAAGGTGTTGGGATCGGGCACGGCGACCATATCGCTCTCCTCGATCCTGACGAACCCCTCGATGGAGGAGCCGTCAAACCCCACTCCCCCCTCCAAGGCATCGGGGAGCTTCTCCGCCGTGATAGTGAAGCTCTTCAGGAAACCCAGGATGTCGGTAAACCAGAGTTTGATGAACTTGATGTTTCGCTCCTTCACCTGATTGATCACATATTCCTTTGCCTCCTTCGATGCGCCCATCCTTCCTCCTTGTCTGTTTTTGCTGAAATAAACCCTTCCCTTTACTCATCCCCGATAGCGATTGGTGATGGGGAGACGGCGGTCTTTGCCAAAGGCCCGGTGGGTGATCTTTATCCCCGGAGGGGCCTGACGGCGCTTGTACTCGTTTCTGTCCACCATCCCGATCACCCTCCTGACCATTTCCTCCTCGAACCCCAAGGAGACGAGGGCCTCCAGGCTCAGGTCCTCCTCCACGTACTTCTTCAGGATAGGGTCAAGGACTTCATAGGGGGGGAGGGTATCAGTGTCCTTCTGATCGGGCCTGAGCTCTGCGGAAGGGGGCTTCTTCAGGACGCTCTCCGGGATGAGGTCGCGGCCCGCTTTGCCGTTCCTCCAGCGGGCAAGCTCATAGACTAGGGTCTTGGGCACGTCCTTTATCACCGCGAACCCTCCGGCCATATCCCCGTAGAGGGTCGCGTAACCGCAGGCGGTCTCGCTCTTGTTCCCCGTGGTCAAGACCAGCCAGCCGAACTTGTTGGAGAGGGCCATCAGGATGTTGCCCCGGATCCTCGCCTGTATGTTCTCCTCGGCCACCCCCGGGGAGGTCCCCTGGAAATGGGGGGCGAGCATCTCGAGGTAGGCCTTGAAGGCCGGCTCGATGGAGATCACCTTGAACTCTATCCCCAGGTTCTGGGCGAGCCTTTCGGCGTCCTTCACGCTCCCCTCCGAGGAGTAGCGGGAGGGCATGGCTACCCCGACCACGTTCTCCCTGCCCAGGGCATCGGTGGCGATGGTCGCCACCAGGCTCGAGTCTATTCCCCCGGAGAGGCCTATCACCACCTTCTCGAAGCCGTTCTTCCTCACGTAGTCCTTGGTGCCGAGTACCAGGGCCGAGTATATTTCCTCTGTGAGGGGCATCGGCTCGGAGTAGGAAGGGGTGATGGGAGATCGAGGAGGGGGGAACTCCTCGATCACAGGGATCAGAGAGACCCTCTCACCATCGAAGAGGGAGCGTTCCTTCCGCAGCCTGGGGTCATGAAGCCGGGCCCTGAAGACCTCCTCGAGGAGCAGGTCCGCAATGACCAGGTCCTCTTCAAACCCCTTTCCTCTGGCGAGGAGCCTCCCCTCGCCGCCCCAGATGGTGCTATATCCGTCGAAGACCAGCTCATCCTGACCCCCGACCATGTTCACGTAGGCGATCACCACCACCCCATCGGAGGCCCTCACCGCAAGCATCCTCTCCCTCGACTCCCTCTTTCCCGCATGATACGGGGAGGCGTTGATGTTCACTATCAGCTCCGCCCCCCCAAGGACCATGGCGAGGGCAGGCCCTGCAGGGTAAAAGATGTCCTCGCAGATGGTAACCCCTACCTTGACCCCCCTGATGAGGAAGATCGGGCAGGAACTTCCAGCCTTGAAGTAACGTTCCTCATCGAAGACCCCATAATTGGGAAGGTAGGTCTTGTGATAGATTCCCCTGACCTCTCCCCCGTGGACGATGGCAGCGGCGTTATAGAGATCTTCCTCCGTGTCCACGAAGCCGACGATCAAGGTGATCTCTTTCCCCTCGGTGTAGGCCACCACCTCCTTCAGGGCCTTGAGGTTATCCTGGATGAATCCTGGCTTCAGCAGAAGGTCTTCGGGGGGATAACCGGTTATGACGAGTTCGGGGAAGGCGAGAAGGTCCACCCCCCTCCTCTCCGCCTCCGCAGCAAACTCGAGGATCTTCTCCACATTTCCGGACAGATCCCCCACCGTCGGGTTTATCTGGGCAAGACCTAAGCGAAGGGTCCGGGCCATCTTGGCAACCTTAAGCTTACCAGCCCGACCCGATATTGACAAGCTCTAATTTGGAGAGGATGGCTCGTCTTTACGACGAGCTTGAAGGCCTCAAGGATTCTTTGATAAGCTATGGCGCAGGATGAGGAGGATAACCTTCATAATCCTTTTTCTTATCTTCTCCTTTACCCTCGGCTGGGCGAAGGGCATGGATGTCCTTCAGGCCGCCCTGAGGAGGGCGGCCCAGAGGGCGATCCCCGCAGTGGTCAACATCTCCACCCTGAGGGTCTACCGTACCCCTGAAGGCCTTCCCCCCTCCCCCCTCTGGCAAGACCCCTTCTTCAGGGAGTTCTTCGGGGAGGACTTCTTCCGCTTCTTCGGGATCCCCCGGGAGCGAGTGGAAAGGAGCTTGGGCTCAGGGGTGATCGTCTCAGAAGACGGATACATTCTTACAAACCATCACGTGATCGCCAACGCCTCCAGAATTGTCGTTGGCCTCTCCGACCGGAGGGAGTTTGAGGCGAAGGTGGTGGGGACCGACCCCACCACCGACATCGCCCTGCTGAAGATAGATGCCAGGAGACTTCCCTTCCTCCCCTTTGGCGATTCGGAGAAGACCCAGGTGGGGGATATAGTGCTTGCCATTGGCAACCCCTTCGGGATCGGACAGACGGTCACCATGGGGATCGTGAGCGCCAAGGGCCGGAGCAATATGGGTCTGGTGGACTACGAAGACTTCATCCAGACCGATGCCGCCATAAACCCCGGGAACTCCGGGGGCGCCCTCATCAACCTGAGGGGGGAGCTCATCGGGATAAATACCGCCATCGTGAGCAGGACCGGAGGCTATCAGGGGATCGGTTTTGCTGTCCCCTCAAATTTGGCCCGCCGGGTGATGGAGCAGCTGAAGAGGTATGGAAGGGTCATCAGGGGATGGTTGGGGGTGAGCGTGCAGCAGGTGACCCCCCAACTGGCCTCTCACCTGGGCGTGAAGGAGCCCCGGGGAGCACTGGTGCTGGAGGTGGCTCCAGGCTCTCCAGCGGCCGAAGGGGGGTTGAGGAGGGGAGATGTGATCGTCCGCTACGACGGGAGGGAGATACGCGCCGCCTGGGAGCTGAGGAATCTCATCGCCCTCACTCCGGTGGGGAAGAAGGTGAAGCTTTCCGTCATCCGGCGGGGGATCGAGAAGGACCTTTACGTCATCATAAGGAAGCAGCCGGAGCGCTCCGTCACTTCCCCTTGAACTGGGGGGCCCTCTTCTCGAGGAAGGCCCCCATCCCTTCCTTCTGATCGAAGGAGGCGAACATGTTGGCCCAGGCCGATATCTCCAGCTCCTCCCCTTCTTCCTGGGAAGTCTCAAGACCCCTGTTCACCAGCTCCTTGGCCACCTTCACGGCCAAAGGACCGTTTCGGGCGATCCTCCTGAGGGTGTTTTTCGCCTCCTCCAGAAGCTCTTCGGCCTTACAGACCTTGTTGACGATCCCGAGCTCGTATGCCCTCTGGGCCTCTATCATCTCGCCGGTGTAGATCAGCTCCTTCGCCTGGGCCCTGCCGATGTGGCGGGGAAGCCGCTGAGTTCCCCCGAACCCGGGGAAGATCCCGAGGGTCACCTCGGGGAGCCCCAATCGGGCCCCTTCCTGGGCATAGATGAAGTCACAGGCCAGGGCAATCTCCAGGCCTCCTCCTAAGGCATAGCCGTTCACCGCAGCAATAACCGGCCAGGGGAACTCCTCGATCATCTTCAGGGTCTGGTGGCCGAGGCGGGAGAACTCATGGGCTTGCTGGGGGTCCATCTCCTTCATCTCCGCGATGTCCGCTCCCGCCACGAAGGCCTTTGTCCCCTCGCCCGTCAGGATGAGTCCCCGGACGTCCTCCCTTCGGGCGAGCTTCCTCAGGGCGTCCTGGATCTCCTTCAGGGTTTCGACGTTCAGGGCGTTCAGGGCCCTGGGGCGATTGACCTTGAGAACGGCTATCCCCTCGTCCACCTCCACGGAGATGTTCTTGTACTCCATCCCTACTCCTCCCTTTCGACGATCATCGCCATCCCCTGCCCCCCGCCGATGCACATGGTGGCCAGGCCAAAACGGGCCCCCCTCCTGCGCATCTCATGGATCAGGGTCACGGTCACCCGGGCGCCGGTGCACCCGATGGGATGCCCCAGGGATATCCCGCTTCCATGGGGATTGGTCCTCTCCAGATCGAGTTTCAACTCCCTCATGCAGGCTATCGCCTGGGCGGCAAAGGCCTCGTTGAGCTCCACCACCTCGATCTCCTCGATGTCCAGCCCTGTCGCCCGGAGGACCTTCCTCACCGCCGGGATGGGCCCCAGGCCCATGTAGGCGGGATCGACGGCCCCTGAGGCATAGGCCCTGATGGTGGCAAAGGGCTTAAGCCCTAGCTCCTTCGCCTTCTCCTTCGACATGAGAAGTACGGCCGCTGCTGCATCGTTTATCCCGGAAGCGTTCCCCGCGGTGACCGTCCCGTCTTTCTTGAAGACCGGCGGGAGCTTGGCCATCTTCTCCAGGCTCGTGTCCATGGGCCTCTCGTCGGTATCGAAGATGACCGGCTCCCCCTTTCTCTGGGGAACCTCCACTGGGACGATCTCCTCCCGGAATATTCCCTCCTTTATCGCCGCCCTGGCCCTCTGGTGGCTGAGGAGACCCAGCTCGTCCTGTTCCTGGCGGCTTATCTTGTAAAGCTCGGCGATGTTCTCTGCCGTAACGCCCATGTGATAGCCGTAGAAGATCTCCCAGAGGCCGTCGAAGACCATCAGGTCGAGGAGTTCCCCCTTTGCCCCCACGTCCATCCTGTATCCCCAGCGGGCCTTGGGGAGCCCATAGGGGGTGTGGCTCATGTTCTCCATTCCCCCGGCCACCACCACCTCGGCCTCCCCGAGCATTATGGCCTGGGCCCCTAAGGTGATCGCCTTGAGCCCTGAGGCACAGACCTTGTTCACCGTGAAGGCGTTCGTCTCCTTGGGGAGACCCGCATAGATGGTCGCCTGACGGGCCGTGTTCTGGCCCTGCCCTGCCTGAAGGACGTTTCCCATTATCACCTCATCGACGTGGATGGGCCTGAGGGAGTCATCCCAGTCATAATAGCCCTTCTCCAGCTCGCACATCCCCCTCCCCTTGAGGGCCTCGGGCTCGACCTCCAGCACCTTCGGGTCCACCTCAGGCCTGAACCCGGCCCTCTTCAGGACCTCCTTGATCACCAGCGCCCCCAGCTGAACCACCGGTACATCCCTCAGCGATCCCCCGAAGCTCCCTATCGGGGTGCGCACCCCACTCACGATTACCACTTCCCTCATCTTCCTTCTCCTTTAGTAAGATTTTTCACAATTTCTCCTTTTATAGGGAATTTCTTACTCTTTGTCAATTGCTCAAATTGAAATTGACATGGGGTGAGGGCTTCTGCCAAAATTCCACCCATGGTTAAGGGGAGGGGATACATTTGCCAGAACTGCGGATATCGGTCCAGCGGCTGGCTCGGCCGATGTCCCCAGTGCGGCTCCTGGGGCACCTTTCAGGGGGAGGAGGAGAAAGAAGGGCCCTCGGGAGGGGAACGGTCTCTCCTTCACGAACCCCCCACCCCCCTTTCTCAGATACCCACGGAGGAGGTAAGGCTTCAGACCTCGATGGAGGAGTTCAACCGGACCCTCGGGGGAGGGGTGGTGATGGGATCGGTGATCCTCTTCGGAGGTGCCCCAGGGGTGGGGAAGTCGACCCTGATGCTTCAGGTCCTCCATGAGCTGGCTAAAAGGGGGACGAGGTGCCTCTATGTCTCAGGGGAGGAGTCACTGAGGCAGGTGGCCTTAAGGGCGAGGCGCCTGGGGGTGAAGGGGCCTGCCCTTTCGGTCATGTCCTCCGCCTGCCTGGAGGAGATAACCGAGGAGGTGGAAAAGCTCTCTCCAGAGGTGCTGGTGATCGATTCGATCCAGGCGATCTCCTCCGAGAAGGTACCCTCAGGGGCGGGGAGCGTGGTGCAGGTGCGGGAAGTGGCCTCCAGGCTCACCCAGCTGGCCAAATCTCAGGGAATGGCCGCCTTCCTTATAGGACATGTGACCAAGGAAGGGGCGATAGCCGGCCCCAGGGTGGTGGAACACATGGTGGACGTAGTCCTTTACATGGAACGCCGCCAGGACAGCCCCTACTGCATTCTTCGGGCGGCAAAGAACCGTTTCGGCTCCACCAACGAGGTGGGGGTCTTCGAGATGGGGGAAAGGGGGCTTAAAGAGGTCCCCAATCCCTCCGAGCTCTTCCTCTCCGAGAGGCCTGAGGGGAGTCCGGGGAGCGTGGTGATGCCCTCGATGGAGGGGACGAGGCCGATCCTGGTGGAGATCCAGGCCCTGGTCGCCCCGGCAGTGGGAGGGTATCCTCGAAGGACGGCCATGGGGATCGACTACAACCGGCTGCTTCTGCTGGTGGGGGTGCTGGAGAGGAGGGTAGGGGTCAACCTCTCCCATCACGACCTCTTCGTGAACGTGGCGGGAGGCATGCGGGTGGAGGAGACGGCAGGGGATCTGGCGGTGGCGGTGGCCATCCTCTCGAGCCACCTGGATCGCCCCCTCCCCTCCGGGATGGTCGTCTTCGGCGAGGTGGGGCTCACCGGGGAGGTACGGGGGGTTGGCTACGGTAGAGAGAGGGTGGCCGAGGCCGCCCGTCTGGGCTTCAGGAGGTGTCTCCTTCCCAGGAACACTGCCCGCGGGATTGGCTCCCGAGGAGGGGTGGAACTTGTGGGGATAAGGGAGGTGAGGGAGGTGATCAAGGTCTTGGAGAGGGGAGGATGAAGTCCAAGGAGGAGCTACGGAGGACCCTGCAGAGGATAGATGGTCGCGGCTACAAGGCCTACCATGATATAAGAGGGGCCTATGACTTCGGCCTTTACAGGCTTCTGATCGATCACGTCCAAGGGGACCCCTTCGCTGCCCCTTCCCGGGTGAGGGTGAGGGTTCACCTGAGGGATACGGGCTTTCCCCCTGATCTCTGGTCCAACAGAATAAGGCGAGTGGCCTTCTGTGACTTCCTCTCCCGCCAATTCCACAGGGCCATCCGCCGCCACACAAAAGGGAGGAGGGGAAGCGGAAAGAGCGGCCTTGTGGACATAGACATGGGGGGGCAGGAGATCCTGGAGCGGACTTCGGTAGTGGTGGTGGACGGGGAGTGGCTTGAGGTGAGGTTCGTGGTGGGGCTTCCCGCTGCGGGGCGGACCGTTCTGGGGAGGGAGGCTACGGAGATCTTCTTCACCGAGATCCCGAAGGTCGTCGGGGACTCCCTCTTCCTGAGGAGTGTGGATGAGCGGGCACTGAGGGAGCACGTGGACGTGGCCGAGGACCAGGAGGTCCTGAGGGGGATGTTGAGGAAGAAGGGGCTTGTGGCCTTTGTGCGGGAGGGGGCGATCCTTCCGAGGAGGAGCGGTGTGGATGACCGTCCCTTAGAGGAAGGGGCGATCCCGGTAGAGGTGCCGGAGGAGCTTGCGGTCGAGGTAGAGCTTCCTCACAGGGGGAGGGTCCGGGGAATGGGGATCCCTGAGGGGGTTACCCTCATCGTAGGAGGGGGGTTTCACGGAAAATCTACCCTGCTCAATGCCTTGGAGAGGGGCATCTACAACCACATCCCTGGGGATGGCAGGGAGTACGTGGTCACGGACCCCGGAGCGGTGAAGATAAGGGCAGAGGACGGAAGGCGGGTGGAGAAGGTGAACATCAGTCCCTTCATCGACAACCTCCCCCTGAGGAAGGACACCAAGAGGTTCTCCACCGATAACGCCTCAGGTTCCACCTCCCAGGCGGCCAATATCATGGAGGCCCTTGAGGTGGGGGCGAGGGTCCTGCTGATCGATGAGGACACCTCGGCCACCAACTTCATGATCCGGGACGAGAGGATGCAGGCCCTGGTGGCCAAGGAGAAGGAGCCAATAACCCCCTTCGTGGACAAGGTTCGAAAGCTCTACACCGACCTGGGGGTATCGACCATCTTGGTTATGGGCGGGTCAGGGGACTACTTTGACGTGGCCGACACGGTGATCATGATGGACAGCTATCGTCCCCGCTGTGTGACCGAGCGGGCGAAGGAGATTGCTCGTCAGTACGGCACCCACCGGAAGGACGAGGGGGGAGAAGAGTTCGGCGAGATCACCCCCAGGGTGCCCTTGGAGGCAAGCTTCGACCCAAGCCGGGGAAAGCGGGAGGTCAAGATAGAGGCGAAGGGCCTCCGCACCATCCTCTACGGAACGACGGCCATAGACCTCTCCTGCTTGGAGCAACTCGTAGATATCAGTCAGACCCGGGCCATCGGCCTCATGATCCACCGCTACGCTACCCTTTATGCGGACGGAGGGCTGACCTTAAGGGAGGGGCTTGAGCAGGTGATGAGGGATATCGAGGAGAAGGGGCTTGACTGTCTCAGTCCCTTTCGGGTGGGGAACCTGGCAGAGGCGAGGATCTTTGAGCTGGCAGGGGCGATAAACAGGATGCGGACCCTGAGGGTGAAGACCCCTTAAGTCCCCATCTCCCAGCTCTCAAGGTACTTCTCCTGTTCCGGGGTGAGGGAGTCTATCTCCACCCCCATGCTTTTGAGCTTCAGGCGGGCTATCTCCCGGTCTATTTCAGGAGGAACGGGATAGACCTTCCGTTCGAGCTCCCTTCCTTTCTTTACCAGATATTCACAGGCCAGGGCCTGGTTGGCGAAGCTCATATCCATCACACTTGAGGGATGACCCTCAGCACAGGCCAGATTCACCAGCCTCCCCTCCCCCAGGAGATTTATCCTGCGCCCATCTCGAAGGATATATTGATCCACAAAGGGCCTGATCCTCACTTTTTCTTTGGACATCTTCTCAAGGGCCTCGATATCTATCTCCACGTTGAAGTGGCCCGAGTTTGCCACCACTGCCCCGTCCTTCATCCTCTCAAAGTGCTCTTTGCGGATCACGCGGAGGGAGCCTGTTACGGTGACGAAGAAGTCCCCGAGAGGGGCCGCCTCCAGGAGGGGCATTACCCGGTAACCGTCCATCACCGCCTCAAGGGCCCGCAAGGGGTCCACCTCGGTCACTATCACGTTGGCTCCCATCCCCTTCGCTCGCATCGCCACCCCCCTTCCACACCAGCCGTAGCCGCACACAACGAACGTGGAGCCGGCAAGGAGCCTGTTTGTGGCCCGCACGATCCCGTCCACCGTGCTCTGCCCTGTGCCGTAACGGTTGTCGAAGAGGTGCTTGGTGTCCGCATCGTTCACCGCAATGACAGGGAAGAGGAGGACCCCCTCCCGCTGCATGCTCCGCAGGCGGATGACCCCGGTGGTGGTCTCCTCGGTGGTCCCCATCACCCCCTCGATTAGTCCCTTGCGCTCGGAGGAGTCAAGAGCCTTTGCCCAATCCCTGAGGGGGGCGGCCATCTCTTCCCACCTTTCGGAGGCAATGAGGTGAAGGGAGGAGACGAGGTCTGCACCATCGTCCATGGCCACCATCGGCCTGTGGGCCAGGGCCTTCCGGATATGGGAATAGTAAGTCTCGTGGTCCTCCCCCCTTATGGCGAACACAGGGATCCCGTAGTCCTTGACTAAAGAAGCGGCCACCTCGTCCTGGGTGCTCAGGGGGTTGGAAGCACAGAGGACCACTTCAGCTCCCCCGGCCTTGAGGACCCTGGCGAGGTTGGCCGTCTCGGTGGTTATGTGGAGGCATCCAGAGACCCTCACCCCCTCCAAGGGGCGTTCCCTCTCAAACCTCTCCCTGATAAGGGAAAGGACCGGCATCTGCTGGGAGGCCCATTCGATCCGCCCTCGGCCCTGAGGAGCGAGCTCTATGTCCCTGATGTGGTATTCCATCACTCGAGCCCCAGGGCCTTTCTCAACTCCTCGATCTTGTCCGTCCGCTCCCAAGTGAACTCGGGTTCCTCCCTCCCAAAGTGGCCGTAACAGGCGGTCTTCTTGTAGATGGGTCGCAGGAGATCGAGGTGCTCGATCATTCTGGAGGGGCGGAAGTCGAACATCTCCCGGACGACCTTGGCTATTTCATCGGTAGGGACTTTTCCAGTCCCCTGGGTGTCCAGCATAAAGGAGATGGGCTCGGGCTGGCCTATGGTATAGGCCACTTGGACCTCACACTTCTCCGCTAAGCCTGCAGCCACGATGTTCTTTGCCACATAGCGGGCCATATAGGAGGCGCTTCGGTCCACCTTGGTGGGGTCCTTGCCGGAGAAGGCGCCTCCGCCGTGATTCCCCTTTCCTCCGTAGGTGTCGGAGATGATCTTCCTGCCCGTAAGCCCGCAGTCGGCCATGGGTCCGCCCATAACGAAGCGGCCTGTAGTGTTGATGTAAAACTGGGTGTATTTGTCGAGCATCTCCTCGGGGATGACCTTCTTTATCACCTCCTCGATGATTCCCTCTTTTAGGGTCTCATAGCGAACATCAGGGGTGTGCTGGGCGGCTATCACTATCGCCTCCACCCTCACGGGCTTTCCGTCCACGTACTGGAGGGTCACCTGGGATTTGCCATCGGGCCGCAGGAAGTCGAGGATTCGCGCCTTGCGCACATAGGCGAGCCTGCGGGTGAGCTTGTGAGCGAGCATGATCGGCATGGGCATGAGCTCTGGGGTCTCGGTGCAGGCGTAACCGAACATTATCCCCTGATCACCGGCTCCCAGTTCGTGATCCTCCCTCCCGACTACCCCCATGGCGATATCGGGGGACTGCTGATCGATGGAGGTTATCACCGCACAGGTCTCCCAGTCGAACCCCATGGAGGAGTCGTTATAGCCGATCTCCTTTATGGTTTCCCTGACGATGGTGGGCATGTCCACGTAGCATTCGGTGGTTATCTCCCCCGAGACGAAGGCAAGGCCCGTGGTGACCAAGCATTCGCAGGCTACCCGGGCCCGGGGGTCCTCCTTCAGGATCGCATCCAGTATGGCGTCCGAGATCTGGTCGGCCACCTTGTCAGGGTGCCCCTCGGTGACCGATTCGGAAGTGAAAAGATAACTCTTCATGGGCATTGCGGCTTACCTCCTGTCCTCTTTATGAAAGCTTTTAAATACCAGTTTTTCCTCACCCGTTCAAGCTTCTGCCTCCACGCATCGGATGAACTCATCGGGGAACCTCCTCACCATCTCATTCCGGATGAACCCCTCCACCTCCCTGGCCGTGGAGAACTGAAGCACCTCCCTAAGGATCTCCCTCCCTTCCTCCTGGCTGAAACGCCTGAGCACCTTCTTGACCCGGGGGATCGAGAGGGCGTTCATGCTCAGCTCATCAAGGCCGAGGCCCAGGAAGATGGGGGTGAAGAGGGGGTCCGCAGCAACCTCCCCACATATCCCCACCTCAATACCCCTTTTGTGTCCCATCTCCACCACGTGGCGGATGAGTCTGAGAATCGCCGGGTGGAAGGGCTGAAAGAGGTAGGAGACCCCTTCGTTGGACCGGTCGGCAGCGAGGGAGTACTGGATCAGGTCATTGGTCCCGATGCTGAAGAAGTCGACCTCGGAGGCGAGCAGATCGGCGATTACCGCGGCCGATGGGACCTCTATCATCACCCCTATGGGAAGGTCGGGATCGAAAGGCACCCTCTCCCTCTCCAGCTCCTCCTTTATCTCATCTATCACCCTCTTCGTGACCCTCAGTTCCTCGAGGCTTGAGATCATCGGCAGCAGGATGCGTACCTTCCCGTAGGCGCTCGCCTTCATTATTCCCCGGAGCTGGGTCCTGAATATTTCGGGCTCCTTCAGGCAGAGCCTTATCGCCCTTAGGCCCATGGCGGGGTTCAGCTCATCGATCGCCCCCAGTTGTATGGGCAGTTTGTCGCCCCCCAGGTCGAAGGTCCGGATGGTCGCCCAGTGGGGGAGGCTCTCCTCGGCTATCTTCCTGTAGACCTGGAGGTGCTCCTCCTCGGTGGGAAGGTCCCTCCTGTTGAGGTAGAGGTACTCTGTCCGGTAGAGCCCCACCCCCTCGGCACCGTACTGGGAGAGGAGGGGGAGCTCCTCGGGCAGTTCGATGTTGGCCCTCAGGGCCAGGTGATAGCCATCGAGCGTCTCCGCGGGGAGGGGGGCATACTTCAAGAGCTCCCGCTCCACATACTTGTACCTTTGCTTCTTGAGCTCGTATTCCCTGACGGTGGCCTCTGTGGGCTCGATGACCACCAGGCCCTCGGTCCCGTCGAGGATGATCCTCTCTCCCCCCTGAGTGCTGGCGGTTATCTCTCCGAGGGCCACCACTGCCGGTATCGCCAGAGAGCGGGCCACGATGGCGGTGTGGGAGGTCCACCCTCCTGCATCCGTGGCGAATCCTGCCACCTCCTTCAGGTTGAGCTGTATCGTCTCGGCAGGGGAGAGGTCATGGGCGACCACCACCACCTCTTCCGCCTCCACCTCCTCCAACTCATAGCTCGCCTCTCCGGCCAGGTTCTTTATCAGCCGCTGGATCACCTGTTTTATGTCACCCTTCCTCTCCCTGATATACTCCTCATTTATCCCCTCAAATACCTCGGTGATCTTCTTCAGCACTATCTCCAGTGCCCACTCCGCATTTATCAGCTTCTCCTTTATCAGGTTCTCGGTCTCCTCTATCAGCATCCTGTCCTCAAGCAGTTGCTGATGTACCTCCAAGATGTAGGCCTGCTGATGGAGCCCCCTTGCCAGGATCCGCTCCTTCACCTCCGCTATCTCCTCCCGGGAGCGCTTCAGGGCGTTGTGGAAACGCTGGATCTCCAGGGGTATCAGGGTATGGGGGATTCTTCGGGCGGAATAGCTCAATCCACCGCTCTCTAAGCGGAAGACCCTCCCGATCACTATCCCAGGAGAGACTCCCAGTCCCTTGATCCTCCTCTCCCTACTCCTCTCCAAACTTTCCCTCGATGAGTTCAGAGAGTTCTTCCACCGCCTCCTTGGCGTCTTGTCCCCTGGCCCGCACCACTATCTTCGATCCCTTGCCCGCGGCCAGCATCAGGAGGCCCATGATGCTCTTGCCGTTGGCTTCGATGCCGTCCTTCTCCACAGTGATGTCGGCCTCGTAACGGTTGGCGACCCTCACTATCATGTTGGCCGCCCGGGCGTGCAGGCCGAGTTTATTCTTTATCGTCAATCTCCTCTCCTCGATCCTCTCCTCTTTACCTTCCTCCCTTTTCACCTCTCCTCTCCAGGATCTCGGAAGCGAGATGGATGTTCCTTTGCCCATATTCCCTTATGAAAGAGGCCAATTCTTCCAGTGACATTTCGTCCTTCAGGGTGGCCAGCTTCAGCAACATGGGGAGATTGACCCCGGTGACCACCTCCACCTTTCCCTTTTCCAAAAAGGAGAGGCTGATGTTGGAAGGGGTGCCTCCGAACATGTCGGTGAGTACCAGCACCCCTTCCCCCGTGTCCACCTTCTTCAGGGCCCTCTTTATCCTCTTCTTTATCTCCTCCGTAGGCTCGGAGGGGTCTATGGAGATGGGCTCTATCCCCTCCACCGTCCCCACGATCTGCTGGGTCGCCAGGACCAGCTCATCGGCCAGGGCCGAATGGGTTACCACTACCACGCCGACCATCGATATCTTTCCTCCTCTTATAGGTCTCTGTGCCTCACCGAGACCTCCCTGCCACTCTTCCGCATCAAGTCTGCCAGCTCTTCCGCTATCACCACTGAACGGTGCCTGCCACCCGTGCAACCGAAGGCAACGGTCAGGTAAAACTTCCCCTCCTTCTCGTAAAGCGGGAGGAGATAATCGAGGAGGTCGGTGAAGAGCTTTATGAACCCCTTGCTTTCTTCCTTTTCTAACACATATCGGCGGACCGCCTCGTGGAGGCCCTCCAGTTCCCTCAACTCCTTCACGTAGAAGGGGTTGGGGAGGAAACGCACGTCCATCACGATGTCCGCCTCGGAGGGAAGGCCGTAGTTGAAGCCGAAGGAGACGAACTCCATCCGCACCTCCCTCGCCAAGGGTCCCAATCTCTCCATCATCAGGGAGCGGAGGTCCCGGGCCGAAAGGGTTGTGGTCTCGATCACCTCATCCGCCATCTCCCGGAGGAAGCTCATCTCCTCCCTCTCCACCTTCACTGCCTCAGAGAGGGGTACTCCTTTCTCCTTCTCCAGGGGGTGCCTCCTTCTGGTCTGATTGTAGCGGGCGATGAGGGTCTCGTCGGAGGCCTCCAAGAAGATCACCCTCACCTCGTGGCCTTTTGACCTCAGTGACTCGATGGTCCGCTGGAGTCCCTCCAGAAACTCCCTTCCCCTTATATCCACTACCATGGCCACCCTGCTTATGTCCCTTGAGGAATGGCGGCAGAGCTCCACCAGGGTGGGGATGAGGGAGGCCGGCAGGTTATCCACGCAGTAATAACCACTGTCTTCAAGGGCGGCCAGGGCCGTCGACTTCCCCGAACCTGACAGGCCGCTTATGATGATCAGCTGAAGGTTCCTCATTCCTTTCCCCCCTCCCTCATCTTCGCGGTGAGCCTTTCCTCCAGCTGGGCAGCGGTATGATAACCCTCTTCCTCGAGCAGGTACTCCCTCGCCGCCACCTCCACGATGGCGGTGAGGTTTCTGCCGGGCCTTACCGGGATACGGCGCAAAGGAAGCCTCACCCCAAGGATCTCATAGCTTTCGCCCTCCAGCCCCGTGAGGTCCTTTATCTCCACGTCCGACTCCACCAGCTCTATCACCAGCTGGATCCTCTTTCGGTCCCGGGTGGCGGCGATCCCGAAGAGCTTCCCGATGTCTATTATCCCCAAACCCCTGATTTCCATCAGGTGACGCCCCAGCTCATGGCTGGAACCGTACAGCTTTCCCTCCTCGGAACGCTCCACTTTTATCAGGTCATCGGCTACCAGCCTGTGCCCCCTCATCACCAGGTCAAGGGCACACTCGCTCTTCCCTATCCCGCTCTTGCCCAGGAGCAGGACCCCTACCCCCAAGACGTCCACCAGAACACCGTGAAGGTGGGCGGTGGGAGAGGTGAGGGACTCAGTATTTCTCGTCCTCTTCGACAATGATCTCGTAGATCTCTTTTTTGTCCTTGGCCTCGAGGAGTCGTTGGCGGAAATGGTTATCCTTAAGGAGCCGTGATATCCTCGCTAAGGCCTTGAGGTGCTCACCCGCTGAGTTCTCAGGGGCGAGCAGGAGGAAGAAAAGGTGAACGGGCCGATTGTCCACCGCCTCAAAGTCGATCCCCGGCCTGCTCCTGCCAAAGGCGCAGACCACATTTTTGAGATCGGGCAGCTTGCCATGGGGTATGGCGATCCCCTCCCCTATCCCCGTACTGCCCAGCTTCTCCCTCTCCAGGAGGACCTGAATGGCCTCCTTCCCATCAGGGACCCGGCCTTCCTTGACCAAGACCCCGACCAACTCCTCCAGCACCCCCTTCTTGTCCCGGGAAGAGATCTCTTCCACTATGGCCCCTTCATCCAGTATTTCCACTATCTTCATCGTCACTCGGGCTCTATCAGACCGTAATTTCCGTCCTTTCTCCGATAAAGGACGTTCACCTCATCGGTCTCTGCGTTGGTGAAAATGACGAAGTCGTTCTTTAAGGTGTTGAGCTCTTCTATTGCCTCCTCCAAGGACATGGGCTTGATGGAATAGCTCTTGCTCCTTATGACCCTCGGCCCTTCCTCAGGGGTGGGTGAGAGGATGTACATCTTGAAGGCGGAGAGCCTTCCCTTCGCCTTCTCCTTCTGCCGCTTTATCTGGCGCTCCAGTTTGTCCACCACCAGGTCTATCGCCGCATAGATGTCCTCCCTGTTTTCGCTCCCGTTGATGACGAGCCCATCGGCCGTTATGTTCACCTCCGCCCCCTTGCGGAATTTCTCCGTGCTGAGGACCACGTGGGCCTCGATCGGCTCGTTGAGGTACTTCTTCACCTTTGCCAGTTTCTCCTCCACATAGGCCTTGATCCTCTCTTCAGGGTCCATCTTGCGGAAGGTTATGTTGATCTGCATACCTCACTCCTTCTCCAAATTTCTTTGAATTTAACCCTATCAGAAGAGGGATGTCAATCTCACCATGGCCTCCTTCTCTCGCTGGAAGAAGGGATGCCCAACCCTTCTCTGTACTTGGCCACCGTCCTTCGGGCCACTTTTATATTGTAACGCACCCTGAGGATCTGGGATAACTTCTGATCGCTGTATGGCTTCCGGGGGTCCTCCTGGGAGATTATTTCCTTTATCAGCTTCTTCACCCTCCTCACGGAGACCTCATCGGGTCCTTCCCCTATCTTGCCGCTGAAGAAGAACTTTAGTTCGAAGAGCCCCTGGGGAGTAAAGGCGTATTTGTTGGTGGTCACACGGCTGACGGTGGATTCATGAAGTCCTACGTCCTCCGCCACGTCCCTGAGAACGAGGGGACGGAGGTAATCTATCCCTTTCTCCAAGAACTCCCACTGGAACTTGACGATGCTCTTGGTGACCCGATAAAGGGTGTCTTGCCTTTGCTGCAGGCTCTTTATGAGCCATTGGGCCGATCGCATCTTCTCCTTCAGGTAATCGACCGGGACCCCTGATCCTCCCTGCTGGAGCATCTTCTGATAGTGAGGGTTTATGCGCAGGTGGGGGAGATGGTCCTCGTTGAGCACCACCTCAAATTCTCCCTCCCGTTTGTAGATGAAGACATCGGGGATGATGATCCTGGGAGGCTCTGGCCCGAAGGGCCTTCCGGGCTTGGGCTCAAGGCCCGTTATCACCTCGACCGCCTTCAGGACGTCCTCCAGCGGGATGCCCAGCGCCTTGGCCAGGGCTGGGTAATCCCTCTTCTTCAACTGTTCGAAGTGTTCCTCCAAGAGGATCCTGGGCAGGGGCGAGGATTCGGGGAGTTGCCGCAACTGGATGAGGAGGCATTCCCTCAGGTCCCTTGCCCCTACCCCGGGAGGGTCAAAGGACTGGATGAGCCGGAGGACCTTCTCCACCTCGGGGACTTGGGCATCCACCTCCTCCGCTATCTCCTTCACGGTGGCCCGGAGATAGCCATCCTCATCTATGTTGCCGATTATCTCCTCCCCGATCATCATCTCCTTCGGGCTAAGATCGGTCATCCTCAGTTGCCAGAGGAGGTGGTCCGTGAGGGTGCTCGGGCGGGTGAGGAAGTCCTCCCAGCGGACCTCCTCGTCCCTGATGACCCGGGCCGTGGGGTACGGCTCCCCCCAGAACCTCTCCACGTACTCCTCCCAGGAGATCTCCTGAGAGGGGTTCTCCTTGCTGGGCACGGGTTCCCTTACCTCCTCCACTTCTTCCAAAAGGGGGTTCTCCTTGAGCTCCTGCTGGATGAACTCCTGGAGTTCCAAACGGGAGAGCTGCAGCAGACGGATGGCCTGCTGCAGTTGAGGGGTCATCACCAGTTGAGTTGCAATCCTGAGCTCTTGCTTTATTTCCACAGCCGCGTCTCCCTTTCCTTAACTTTCCTTCGCCCCTCCCCCTGCTTTGTCTCCCACTGGAACTCCTCACCCAGATAGATCCTCCTCGCCTTTCGGCTCCGGGCGATCTTCTCCGGGGGTCCCTCCTCCAGGATATGCCCCTCGTTGAGGATGTAGGCCCTGTCGCACACCTCCAGGGTTTCCCTCACGTTATGGTCCGATACGATCACCCCTATCCCCTTGGATTTAAGCCTGCGGATGATCCTCTTTATCTCCTCAACTGCGATGGGATCTATGCCCGCAAAGGGCTCGTCCAGGAGGATGAAGCGGGGCTCTAAGGCCAGGGACCTGGTTATCTCCACCCTGCGGCGCTCTCCCCCGGAGAGTGATGATGCCTTTCTCTTCGCCAGATGCGCTATATCGAGCTCCTCGAGCAGCTCCTTCAGCCTCTGGCGCCGTTCTTCAGAAGTCAGATCGAGGGTCTCCAAGATGGCCAGGACGTTCTCCTCCACCGTGAGCTTCCTGAAGACCGATGGCTCCTGGGGCAGGTAGGTGATCCCCCGCCTCGCCCTCAGGTGAATGGGCAGGGGGCTTATATCCTCCCCGTCGAGCAGGACCTTCCCTCTCTCCGGCCTCACGAATCCGATGATCATGTAGAAGGTGGTGGTCTTCCCGGCGCCATTGGGGCCGAGGAGCCCCACCACCTCGCCGGAGTGGACCAACAAGCTCACCTCATCCACCACCCGCTTCTTCCCATAGGTCTTGACCAGTCCCTTGGTCTCCAGGAGATGCTCATTCTTCACGTCTTCTCTCCGTGGACACGATGATGAGTCTTACCCTCTCCTCCCCTTTCCCTTCGGCTATTGCCTTATCCTCGTTGACAAAGAAGATGATCTTCCAGCCCCTCAACCGATCGTCTCCCTGCCAGACCATCGGGTGCCCCTCAAGGACCACCTTCCCCTCCTTGTAATAGTAAGTGGCCTTAGAGCAGACCGCTCTCCTTTCTCCCTGGTCTATATGAACCTCACCCTCGGCTACAAGCCTCTCTATCCCTTCCCCCTCCTTCTCTAAAAAGACCCTGAGCACCCTGCTCTGAAGGGTAAACTCCCCCTTCTTGGCCACCACGTCCCCCGTGAAAGTGATGATCCTGTTGCCGTAATCGGCCTCCATCCGGTCCGAGGTTATGTGGATCGGCCCCTTCTGCTCCTTGAGCCCGGGCCCCTTCTGGGGAGAGGCCCCCAAAAGGATTATAGTCGCCATCAGTACGATGAACCTCATACCCCACCCTCCCTTATAGTAGCAGAGACTTGCCCCAGCACCTGAAAGGTCTTCTCCTCGATGGCGACCCGGAGCCCGATCCCTTTCAGGACCATCCCTTCCCTGGAGAGCTCCACTGGGGAGGAGGTCCAGACCAGTTTCCTCCTTCCATCGTACCTCAAGGAGTCGGTCCTCACCCGGTAACCGTCGCTCGTGGTGATGAGGACATCCCCTTGAAGCTGCACGTATTTCCCTTCTTTTCCCTCTATCCATCCTTCTTTCCCCTCAACGGTGATGACCCTTCCATCCTCTGTCCAGAGGGTCATCCTCAAGTCCTTGGCCTTTGTCCTTCCCTCCCGCTGGTAATGGCTGAGAAGGGCGGCCTGAAGCTCCCATACCTTTCTGGAGCCTTCACTCCTCATGTAATGGACTCTCCTTACCATCACGTCGGCCTTCTCCTCCCCTCCCTTCAAGGAGAAGGAGACACTTCGCTCCTTTCCCCTGATTATTAAGGAAAGGGAGACCACCGCCAAAGTGACGATGAGGATGAGGATAAGGATTATGCGTCTCCCCTTCATCTCTCCTCATACCCCCTGATGATCTCCCCCCACTTCCCCTGGGCCTGAAGGAGGAGCTCACACACCTCCCTCACCGCCCCCCTTCCGCCGGGAGAGCGGGTCACGTAGAGGGCGTGGCGCTTCGCCTCCTCGGCCCCATCGGCCACCACCACCGGGAGGCCCACCCGCTTGAGCAGGGGAATATCCACGATATCGTCCCCCACGAAACATACCTCATCGGCCTCCACCCCTGTCTCCTGGGCGATCTGCTCATAGGCCTGGACCTTGTCCCTGGTCCCCTGGATCACCCATCCTACCCCCAGCTCTTCGGCCCTCCTGGAGACTGCCTCCGAGGACCTCCCGGTGATAAAACCCACCTCGATCCCCTTCCGCCTGAGGAGCTTAAGGGCCACGCCGTCCCTCACGTAGAAGGCCTTGATTTCTCGTCCCTCCTCGTCGAGCAGGACCTTTCCCTCGGTGAGGACACCGTCCACATCGAGCAGAAGCAGCCTTATGCGAGACGCCCTCTCGATCACCTCTCTCATACCACTCCCGCCTTAAGCAGGTCATGAAGGTGTACTATCCCCACAGGGACTTTATCCCCTGGCCTCTGGAAGACGAAGAGAGAAGTTATGGAGTGTTCCTCCATCCTCTGGACTGCCTGGGCGGCCAGGGCATCGGCCTCTATCCACTTGGGATTGCGGGTCATACAATCGGAGGCCCTCCTGGAGAGCAGGTCCGGATACCTCTCCAGGGCCCTCCTCAGGTCCCCATCGGTGATCACCCCCACCAGTTCTCCCTTGGAGTTCAGTACGGCTGTGACCCCGAGCCTCTTGGAGGTGATCTCCACCAGAACCTCCTTCATCAGGGTCTCCTCATACACCCTGGGGAACTCCTCCCCCGTATGCATCAGGTCCCTGACCCGCAGAAGAAGCTTCCTCCCCAGGGTCCCCCCGGGGTGGAGCATGGCGAAGTCCTCTCGCTTGAATCCCCTTCTCTCCAGGAGGGCCACCGCCAGGGCATCCCCCATGGCCAGGGATGCGGTGGTCGAAGCCGTGGGGGCAAGGCCCAGAGGGCAGGCCTCCTCCTTCACGCTCACATCTATCACCACATCGCCTGCCTTGGCCAGGGTGGAAGAGGGATTTCCGGTGAAGACGATCAGCTTGTTCCCCTGTCGTTTTATCACCGGGAGAATCTGGGCGAGTTCCTCGGTCTCGCCGCTGTTGGAGATGGCCAGGACCACATCCCTCCCTTCCAGCATCCCTAGGTCCCCATGGAGTCCGTCCGCGGGGTGAAGGAAGAAGGCAGGGGTCCCCGTGGAGGCCAAGGTGGAGGCGATTTTCTTCCCGATGATCCCCGATTTCCCCACCCCGGTGACCACCACCTTCCCCTCGCAGCCGAGGATGAGCTCCACGGCCTTCAGGAAGTTCTCATCGAGCCTCTCCACGAGGTCCCTTATCGCCTCGGCCTCTATCTCCAGGACCCTCTTCGCCCGCTCGATGGTCACTGAAACCACCTCCTTGCCGTCCGATGGATCTCCAGGGCCATCTCCAGCACCCAGGGGACCTCTTCCAGAGGCCATACGGTATCCTTATCGGAGAGGGCCTTGGGAGGATCGGGATGTACCTCCATGAAGAGCCCGTCGGCCCCCGCAGCCACCGCCGCCCTCACGAGGGTGGGGATGAACTCCCTCTGCCCTCCAGAGGCCCCCTGGGCAGCACCGGGGAGCTGAACGCTATGGGTGGCATCGTACACCACCGGATATCCCAGGGACCTCATCACCGCCACCGCCCTCATGTCGTTCACCAGGTTCTGGTAGCCGAAGGTCGTCCCCCTCTCGGTGAGCATGACCCGGTGGTTCCCGCAGGAGGTGATCTTCTCTACCACAAAGGCCATCTCCCAGGGGGAGAGGAACTGTCCCTTCTTCACGTTCACAGGAAGGCCTGTCTTGGCAGCGGCCAGGACCAGATCGGTCTGCCTCGAGAGGAAGGCCGGGATCTGGATCACATCGAGGACCTTGGCCGCCTCCTCTGCCTCGCTCACCTGATGGATGTCCGAGAGAACCGCTACCCCCACTTCCTCCTTCACCTTCTTGAGGATGGCGAGCCCCTCCTTTAGCCCCGGTCCCCGGAAGGAGTGGAGGGAGGTGCGATTTGCCTTATCGTAGGAGGATTTGAAGATGAAAGGCATTCCGAGGGAGGAGGTGATCTCCCTTAAGCGCCTGGCCACCCGAAGGACCAGTTTCTCGTCCTCGATCACGCAGGGACCGGCGATGAGCACCAAGGGGTTCTCCCCTCCTATCACCACGCTATCCCCTATTTTCACCTCCCTCGTCATCTCCTGCCCTGCCGGTACTCCAAGGAGGCCCTGATGAAGTCGCGGAAGAGGGGATGGGGGTCCCAGATCCTCGACTTGAACTCGGGATGGAACTGACAGCCGAGGAACCAGGGGTGATCGGGACACTCCACCACCTCCACCAGCTCCCCATCGGGGGAGAGCCCGCTTACCCTCAGCCCCTTTCCCTCAAGGGCCTCCCTGTAACGGTTGTTGAACTCGTAACGGTGCCGGTGGCGTTCGTAGATCACCTCCTCGCCGTAAGCTTTATGGGCGAAACTCCCTTCCTTCAGGTGACATGGATAGGCGCCGAGCCTCATCGTCCCTCCTTTCTCCGAGGTCTCGTCTCGAAGGACCACCCCTCCCTTCCTGTAGTCGAACCATCGCTTCATCAGGTAGATTACCGGATAGGGGGTATTGGGGTCGAACTCGGAGCTGTGGGCCCCGCTCATCCCGGCCACATTCCTGGCGTACTCCACCACCGCCAATTGCATCCCCAAGCAGATCCCGAAGAAGGGTATCCCTCTCTCCCGCGCATAGCGGATCGCCTCTATCTTACCCTCGATCCCCCGGGAACCGAATCCCCCGGGAACCAGGATCCCGTCCACCTCCTTGGGGATGACCGCCTCGACCCCCTTCTCCTCTATCTGCTCCGAGTCCACGTAGAGGAGGTTGACCCGGCAGTCGTTCATCAACCCCCCGTGGACCAGAGCTTCGTTGAGGCTCTTGTAGGAGTCCTTGAGGTGGACGTACTTACCCACTATGGCGATGGTCACCTCCTCCTTTGGGTTCTTGAGCCTCCGGACCAACTCCTCCCACATGCTCAGGTCCGGGGCCCTGGTCCACATGTTGAGCTTCTCCACTATCTTCTCATCCAGCCCCTCCTGGTGGAAGACCAGGGGGACCTCATAAATTGTCTCCACGTCCTTGGCGGTGATCACCGCATCCTGCTCTACGTTGCAGAAGAGGGCTATCTTCGCCTTGATCTCCCGGGGGAGGAAGCGGTCGGTGCGGCAGAGGAGGATATCGGGCTGGATTCCTATCTCGCGGAGCTCCTTCACCGAGTGCTGGGTCGGTTTTGTCTTCAGTTCCCCTGCCGTGCTTATGTAGGGGACCAGGGTCAGGTGGATGTAAAGGACGTTCTCCCTGCCCACATCTCCCTTGAACTGCCTTATCGCTTCGAGGAAGGGAAGGCTCTCTATGTCCCCTACCGTTCCTCCCACCTCTGTGATCACCACGTCGACTCCGTCCGCCAGGGCCGTTATAGTGCTCTTTATCTCGTCGGTTATGTGGGGGATGACCTGGACGGTCGAGCCGAGGTAATCGCCCCTCCTCTCCTTCAGGATGACGGAGTAATAGATCCTTCCGGTGGTGTAGTTGTTCTTGTTGCTCATGCGAGCGTGGGTGTAACGCTCGTAGTGGCCAAGGTCGAGGTCGGTCTCCGCCCCGTCGTCGGTCACGTATACCTCGCCGTGCTGGAAGGGGTTCATCGTCCCGGGGTCGACGTTTATATAAGGGTCGAACTTCAGGAAGGTGACCGTGAGCCCCCGGCTCTCCATTAAGGCGCCGATGGAGGCAGCAGCAAGCCCCTTGCCCAAAGACGAAAGCACCCCACCTGTTATGAAGATGAACTTGCTTCTCATCCTCCGATGAAGCGATCCATTAGGAGATGGCCCTCCTCGATGAAGATTCCTTTCGAGGCCTCCTTCTCGGAAAAGCCATCAAAAGGGGAGGGGATCTCCCTGCGGGAATCGTACAAGAGGAAGGGGACGGGCTCATCCACATGGGTTCTTACAGAGATGGGTGTGGGATGATCGGGAAGGACCATAATCCTGAAGTCCCCTGTGAGCCCCTCGAGGATTGTCCCTACCACCTCCTGGTCGAACCTCTCTATGGCTCTGATCTTCTCCTCCACGTCCCCCATGTGGGAGGCCTCATCCGGGGCCTCCACGTGGAGGTAGAGGAGATCGGTATCCTCGAGGGCTTTCAGGCCCGCCTCGGCCTTTCCTCTATAGTCAGTATCGAGCCAACCCGTGGCCCCTGGGACCTTCACCACCTCCATCCCGGCGTACACCCCGATCCCCTTTATCAGGTCCACAGCGGCTATCACCTTTCCCGAAAGCCCATACTTCTCCCTGAAGGGGGGCATGGAAGGCCTCCTCCCCTGTCCCCAGGGCCAGATCGAGTTGGCAGGCCTTTTTCCCTCTTCGGCCCTGCGGAGGTTCACCGGGTGGTCCTTCAGGAGGATCTGGCTGGAGGTGATGAGCCTGAGGAGCTCGAATGCCCCCTCCCCCTGGGGGAGGTAGGAGGAGATGGGCTGCTCGACGATATCATGGGGAGGGGTGGTCCTCACCCCATCCCTTCCCCCCTTCCAGACGAGGAGATGGCGATAGCTCACCCCGGAAAAGAACCTGAAACCGTCTCGGCCCAGTTCCCTGTCCAGGTCCCTGATGATCCCCGCCGACTCCTCCGTGGGGATGTGCCCGGCGCTGTAATCCTCCATGATCACCTCTGTCCCCAGCACCTGGAGGGTCACCAGGTTGCAGCGGAATGCCACATCCTCGGGGTCAAGCTCCACCCCGATACTCGCCGCCTCCAGAGGCCCCCTGCCAGTGTAATAAAGCCTGGGATCATAGCCGAACACGCTCAGGTTGGCCACATCGCTTCCAGGAGGGAACCCTGGGGGAATGGTTCTTACCCGCCCCAGCTCCCCCCTCTGGGCCAGGGAATCGAGGTGGGGAGTATGGGCAACCTCCAGAGGGGTTTTCCCCTCAAGGGTCTTGAGGGGACGATCAGCTGCACCGTCGGGAACGAGGACTATATACTTCAGTCTCCTTTGCAACTTCTATACCCAAACCTCCTCGCTAAAAACTATAAACGGATAAGGTGACCATGTCAAACGAAGGGGAGGCCTCGTTGCTCCTTCAAAAATAAGGCGAAGGTCGTCAGGGGATTTGAAGGACCTCAGGTCCTCTTCGCACCCTGAGGCCTACCTCGAACCCCTCCCTTATGGCCATCTAAGGCCCTCTCGGGGCTCGAGACAATCGCCTATCTCGTAAAGCTCCATTCCGCAGGAGCACCTCCATGGTGCTCAGGTAGTCGGCGAACTCCTCCTTATGGAGCACCCGGGTGGCGAAGAGTTGGGGAAGACATCGGGGATGGGCTTTGTGGGCTCAGGGAAGCGGCCCGTGCGGAATCCACCGCCGCATTTCCACCTCCCACCATGAACACCCTGCCCTCGAGCCTCCGAATCCGTCCTTCCCTCACCCCCTGAAGGAATTCCAAACACCCGAAGCACCCCTCAGCATCTTCCCCGGGGATCCCTAAGCGCCGATCCCTCCAGGCCCTGAGGGTGAGGACCACCGCATCGGATTCCCTCCTCAAGTCGTCCAACTCCTCGGGCAACCTGAAGGTGGGGATCCCCACCCGCAGCATCCCCCCGGCTGGGAGAGGACATCGTAGACCGTGACTTTGCAGCTCGCCGAAGGGAGGAAGGCCAGGTCGTACATCTCTTGGACCGACTAGGGAGAAAGGGCGATGACCCGCGTAGAAGCGACAACCTGCAGCTATGGCCCCCCTCCGCCGCGGCCTCGTTTACCCGAGAGATAATAAACCCCGGTCGAGGGGACTATCAACGACCTTTTCTGGCATCCTTATGAAGCTCTCTCTTCTCTTCGTGGTCTGAATTGTAACAGAGCCCGGACCCGTCGCAAACCGCCTTAAGCGCCCATCGTGATCCTTTTCCTGATCCGTTCAAACGCCTCCTCCTGGAGGTGCAGAATCCCATGGGCGGTCTCAAGGTCCACCCGCTCAAAGCGGACCCTGTCCCCTGGCTTTGCCTGGGCCACGCGGTCGATATCGGGCGTTATGACGGTGGCGATCTTGGGGTACCCCCCTACCGTCTGCTCCAGCAAGAGGATGATGGGCTGCCCGTCAGGGGGTATCTGGACCCCTCCAGGGACGCTGGGCTCCGAGATGATCCCCCTCGGGGCCCCTTCCCGATGGGGTACTGGAGGACCTTCGAGCCGGTAGCCCATGCGATCGGCGTTGGGGGTTACTCTGAATTCTGATCCGAAAAAGACATCGAGCCCTTCATCGAAGTGATCGTCCTGAGGCCCTGGGATGGCCCTGAGGAGGATTTCCCGAGGATACGTGGGGATGAATTCATGGGGAAGCCTGCGGCGGGCCTTCAGAAGCCTTCCTTCTCCCCGGGACAGGATGTCACCCTTTCTCAAGGGCCGACCTCCGTAACCGCCGATCCTTCCACCCACGTAGGTGGATCGACTCCCCATCACCACGGGCACATCGATACTGCCGGTCACTGCCAGATAGGCTCGACAGCCTCTTGCAGTCTGTTTTATCTCCAGGAGATCTCCCGGTTTGACCCTGAAGGAGGCCCACCCCTCCATCGGCTCATCGTTCAGGAGGATGGGGATTTCGGCTCCGGTCACAGCGATATCGGCCTCGGATAGGATCTCGAGGCGGGGCCCCAGAATGGTTATCTCCAGGGCTGCAGCGTCTTCTGGGTTTCCGACCAGGAGGTTCGCCACCCGGTAGGCGAACTGGTCCATGGCCCCTGAGATCGGGACGCCGAACTTCTGGTAGCCATAACGACCCTTATCCTGTACGGTGGTGTAAATTCCTGGTTCCAGGACCCTGAAGGCCTCCATTTACTCCTTCCCTTCGGCCAGACGGCGGTATTCTTCCGGGGAAATGGGTCTGAACTTCAGAAGATCTCCTACCCCCAGCAGAAAGGGATCGGAGCGTTTCGGATCGAAGATCTTAAGGGGCGTCCTCCCGATCAGCTGCCATCCCCCCGGGCTCTCAATGGGATAGATGCCGGTCTGATCGTTGGCGATGCCCACAGAGCCTGCTGGGACCTTCTTGCGGGGGGTTTCCCTCCTTGGGGTATGCAGGGCCTTGGGCAATCCCCCGAGGAAGGGAAAACCCGGGGTGAACCCGATCATGTAGACCTGATAGACCGGTTCCGAATGGAGCCGAATGACCTCTTCGGGCTCGAGCCCATGGCTTCGGGCAACAAAGTCCAGGTCCGGTCCGAACTCCCCTCCGTAGCAGACAGGAATCTCCACCGTCTTGGGAGGCGGGATCTCTATCTCTTGGAGGCGTCCTTCCAGCCGGAGAAGGACCTCCTCGAGCTCATGGGGCTTGGTGAGGAAAGGATCGTAGAGGATCAGCAGAGAACGGTATGTAGGGATGACCTCCACCACCCCCTCAGGGGCCTGTTGTTCGATGGCAGCGGCCATGCTCCTTACCTTCCGGTTTATGACCGGATCGATGACATCCCCGTACTCCACCAGAAGCCCCCTGTCGCCCGCAAGACGGAAGCGCGCCCGCCTGTAAAGCCCCATTTCCCTACCCTACCACCTCCTCCATCGGCCTTACCTCTATCCCCTCGGCATCAAGCCGCTGCCGGATCCCTTTGGCCAGCTCCACCGCTCCAGGGGTATCACCGTGCACGCAGAGGGTTTGGACCCTCAGCGGGATCTCGGTGCCATCAACGGCGATTACCTTCCCCTCCTTAGCAATCTTTAAGGCCCGCTCGGCGACCACCTCCGGATCCTTTATGACCGCACCGGGCTCTCTGCGGGATACCAGGGTCCCCTCCGGGGTGTACGCGCGATCGGGGAAGGCCTCATAGGCAACCCGCAAGCCGATCTCCTCGCCGATCCGCCTCATCCTTTCCCCCTTCGCCCCGGCAAGGGCCACGTATATGAGATTTTCGTCCACGCTCAGGATGGCCTCGGCGATCGCCCTGGCCACGTCCTCCCTCTCCACGGCGGTCAGGTAGAGGGCGCCATGGGGTTTGACGTGGCTGAGCTTCGTCCCGTGGGCCTTGCAGAAGGCCTGAAGGGCCCCGATCTGGTAGATCAGATAGTTGCGGATCTCCTCGGGCGTGCATTCCATCCCCCTGCGACCGAAACCGAGCAGATCGGGATAGCCCGGATGGGCCCCAATTCTGACTCCGTGCTCTACAGCCATCCGTACCGTCCTCGACATGACCAAAGGGTCCCCAGCGTGCCAGCCACAGGCGATGTTGGCCGAAGTGATGTACTTGATGATCTCCTCATCCAGGCCCAACCTGTAGGCACCGAAGCTCTCGCCCATGTCGCAGTTGAGGTCGATCTTCATGGCGTCGCCTCCTTTCTCCGAGGGCTTTATGGTGAGAGGTCTATCAGGGTTGCCCCTCTCTGCAGCACCAGGTCCCTCAACCACGGGTCCTTGGTGGCCAGAAGGATCTGAAAGCGGGAGGAAACCCTGAAGAGGAGTTCCACAAGCCTCAAGGTCCTCTCCTGGTCGCAGGTGAGGAAGGGATCATCGAGGAGGAGGAAGAAGTCCCCCTGGCTGACCTTCTCGGCCATCGCCAGCCTCATGGCAAAATAGAGGGGGTCCCTGGTGCCCGAGCTCAACTCGTTGACGCTCAGGGAGCGTTGAGGGGAGGAAAGCAGGATGTCCGATCTCGAAAGCCTCAGCTCCTCGGGTTCTCTTCCGGTTATGAACCTGAACCACTCAAGGGCTCTCCCTTCGAGCATCTCCATCAGTGAACCCTCGACCTCCTTCTCTAATATCATCAACAGCTCGTAGACCAGAAGCAACTCCTCTCGCTCCCTCTTCAACGCCTCAAGCTCCTTTTGGCTCCTCCACAGGAGGTTGAAGATCTCCCCCTCCTCCCTCCCCAGGGAGGCGATCATCTCCTCGACCCTCCCCCTCAGGGCGTCGAACTCCGATTGCAGCTCCTCGTATCTTTTCTGCACCTCCTGATATTTCTCTTCGATCTCCCCCTCATCCGGTAGCCTTTCGGGGATCCTTTCCAGTTCCTTGAGTTGCACCTCGATTTCAGCCATCTCCTCCTCTATTTCCCCTTTCCTCTGGAGGAGGGACTCGATGGAAGAGAGCCTGGAGAGGAGTTCCCTTTTCCTGATCAACTTTCCCTCGTACTCCTTCACCGTGGTGAGCCCTGCCCCTTTGAGTCTCTTCTCTATTTCCCCCCTAAGCCATTCCTTCCTGCCCATGGCCTTCCGCGCTTCATCCTTCAGGTTCCTGATCCTTTCCTCGATGGCCTTTATTTCCCCTTCCTCTTCCTTCGCCCTCTCTTCCATCTGTCCTATCTCCACCCTGAGGGCGGTTAGTTCCTTCTCCGTCTCCCTCCTCTGATCCAGCAGCTCCTCGTACTGTTTGAGGCTTCCTGCCCCGGCCTCCTTCAAGCGTTCATCCCTCCTCTGCTGCAGCTCATCCGCCCGTCCCCTGAGCTCTTCCTTTTTCTCCTCCCTTTCTTTGATCCTTTCTGAAAGCTCCTCCGCCCCCTTCCTCTTCGATTCCCTCAACCACTCGAGATGCCTCATCCTGTCTCGGAGCCATAGAAAACCTCCTCCCCCAATGATGAGGAGGGCCCCTGAGAAGGGGAGGACCTTTCCCCCCTTCCAGAGGGCGAGGGCCAAACCCAAGGACGCGAGAAGGAGGGCGGCCCATTTAAGAGGACGCAGTCTTCCGATGCGTTGTGAAAGGTCCCTTTTCTCGGATGAGAGGGCCTCTGAGCGCTCCCTGAGCTCCTTCAGCTCTTCCTCCACCTCGCTCAGGCCTTTCTCGAGGCGATCCAGCTCCTCCTTCTCCTTGAGGAGCGATTTCCAGACCTCTTCCCTCACCCCCTCAAGCTGTCCAAGCCTCCAGGAAACCCTCTCCTCCTCGGCCTTCCTCTCCCTGATCCTCTCCTTCCTTTCCCTCAGTTCCCTTTCCTTTCGGGAGAGCTCTTCCTCGAGCCTTTCTTCCTCCCTCTTCAGGGAGGCGACCTTCTCCTTGAGTCCCTCCCCTTCCCTCTCCATCTCCTGAAGCTTTGTCAACCCTTCCCCCTCGATCCCTGAGAACCCTTTCAGTTGCTCCTTCAGAGATTCTCCTTCCTTCACCCTCTTCATCTCCTTCAGGAGGGCCTTGTACCGTTCCCTCATTTCTCGCTTTCTGTGGACCTTCAACAACAGCTCCCTGCGCCCGGAGAGCTTCTTCCTTTCCTCCCTTAGCCGAGAGAGCTCCCCCTCGATGGCCTCCATCCGCTCCATCTCTTTGCGGATCTGGAGACACTGTTCCCTCTGCTCCTCGAGCCCCTGGATCCTCCTTTCGAGCTCGGTTATATCCTTATTCAGTTCCCCCTCCTTCCTTATCCCCTCTCCCAGGGGCTTCAGACTTGAGCCCAGCTTGAGCTTGATGGCATCCTTTGCCCTGTAGAGCCTCCCCGTGTCAAGGACCCTCTCCTTCAGGTCATCGAGGAAGGAGCGCTGATCGGAGAAGGCGAGTTCTCCGGTGCGGATAAAAAAGATGTTCTCGAAAAAATCGAGCCTCATCCCCCTGAGGAAATCAGGACCTTTCCCTTTCCCATCCTGCAGGAGGAGGTGCTCATCCCCGTCCTTGAGCACCACCTGGGCCTTCCCTTCGTAACGCCGCCGGCTCCTGGAGCGCCCGAAAAGGGCCTTCTCGATGGCGTCAAAAAGGGTGGTTTTCCCCGCCTCGTTGGGGCCGAAGATGAGGTTCACCTCAGGGGAGAAGGAGAAATCCCTCGTCCCCAGCATCCCGAATCCGTCAAGGCGCAACTCCTTAATCCTCATGGCCCAGAAGGCTCAATCCCCTCACCAAGACCCTGTCCCAGATCTCCCCTTCACCCCGCTCCTTGACCACCCTGTAGAAGGCCTCAAGGAGGGGGTCGGCCTTTATCCGCGAGAGATCCAGGGTCCTGTCCACCACCTCCACGTTCGGAGGCATCTCCTGAAGCTGCAAGTGCAGCAACCTCCCCTCCCTTACCATTCCCTCAAGGACCACCCGGAAGAAGACCCTCTGCTGCTGAGACAGCTCCTTTAGCCTGCCAGACAGCTCCCCTTCCTGCACATCCACCCCGACCTTCCAGTTCAGGATCCTGTACTCCCTCTGTGATCCCAGCTCTATCTCCTCCACCCGAACCCCGTCCTCGCAGATGATGAGGAAGGCCTTCCTTGGTCCGATCTCCCGGAAGGAGAGGGGCTCTACGGTCCCCGGGTAACTGCATACCGTCCCCCCTTCCCGCCAGAGGCTGGGGTTATGGTAATGGCCGAGGGCCAGGTAATGGAACCCCGATCCCCTCACCTCCACCGAGCTTATGGGATAGTAAAGGGCCCCTTCCTCCCCCAGGTGAGCGAATACCTGGGGGTTGGAGATGTAACTGCCGTGGCAGATCCCTATCTGGTAGCGGGCCGAGCTGGGACGCCTCTTGGTTATGAGATCGCGCCCTGTCCCCTCGGGAGAGAAGGGAAAGAGGTGAAGGGCGAGCTCCCCCATTTCCAGGGTTTCCGGTTCCTCAAAGAGGTGAACTCCCTCCCTTTGGGGAAGTCTTCCCAAGGCGCCCTGATCATGGTTTCCGGAGATGGCGACAACCCTTTTACCCCTCTCCAGGAAGGGAGATAAGGTTTTCAGGAAGCCCTCCCTCTCTGCCCTCGAAGGATCGGCCCTGTGGAATACGTCCCCTGCGATGAGGATGAGGTCGGCCCGCACCTCAAGGGCTACCTTGACCACCTTTTCCAGCTGGGAGAGGATGTCCTCCTCCCTCCCCTTGTAACCTATGTGGAGATCGGCGATGTGGAGTAACCGGGGCATCGGTCAGAGGCATGTTATCAATTCCCCTCCCTTCCTTCAAGGTGATTGCAATGGAGGTTTTTTTATGGTAAAAATTCACGTCGAGGAGGAAAGGATGCTGAAGAGACTTTTTGCGGCGGGGATGGTGTTGGTTATTATTTTCTCTGTATTCTTTGCTCATGCTGAGGTCATAAAGAGCAGGAGGATAAGGGTTGCTGAGGTCCATCTCCTCTTTCCAGACGGTTCCCCTACCGAGGCCCCCTTTGTGATGACCGATTTCGGCCCCAGTAACATCAACTTTCTGGAGGCGGTTGACATCGTGGTCGATAAGAGGGGCGATCTCCAAGGGGTACGGCTCATTTACACCCCTGGGGATGGGTTCCGGAGGGATGTTTACCTCCATCAGGTACAGGGCTGGATCCTGCGGCAGCCCAGGGGCAGGGCCATATCGAAGGAGATCACGGTGAGGATCGTCACCGTAGATGAACTTATAGGGTACTAAGCGAAATTTAAGGAGGAAAGGAAGATGAGGAGGCTAATTGTCCTTTTGATGATCGCGGGATTGATCGCGGCCTGCGGTCCTGAAATAAGCACCAACGTCCAGACTTCGGGCCCGACAGTTCAGCAGGCTCTTACCTACCACGGACCGAAGGCGAGGATCGCTGTGGCAAGCTTCAAGTGCAAGGCTGCTAAGTGCACCGGGGAGATAGGAGATGGGCTGGCCGATATGCTGGCCACCTCCCTCTTCAGGACTGGTAGGTTCGTGGTGCTTGAGAGGGGAGAAGGGCTCGAAGCGATCAAGGAAGAGCTCAATCTGGGGCAGTCAGGATACGTTCAGGCCGGAAAGGCACCCCAGATCGGTCTGATGGAGGGGGCAGATATCCTGGTACTCGGCTCTATCACCGCCTTTGAGCCGAAGGCCTCGGGGATAGGAGGGGCTGGTGTAGTTCTTCCTCTGCCCGGGGGCGTGGGGATGGCGGTGGGCAAGGAGGATGCCTATATCGCCGCCGACATCAGGCTCGTCGATGTGAGGACGGGCAGGGTCATAAACGCCACCAGAGTAGAGGGAAAGGCGAGCAGTTGGAGGGTGGGGGGAATGGGAGGAGGACCGGTAGGAGGCAATGTGATCCTGGGGGGAGCCCTCGGGGTCTACAAGAACACCCCCATGGAGAAGGCGATAATGGTGATGCTGGATAATGCCGTGCAGGCCATTGCCCAGATGGTGCCGGAGAGCTATTATCGGTACGGTGAGGGAGGACCTATGCCCACTGCTGCACCACCGCCTCCGCCTGCTCCCGCTGCACCTGCTCCGCCAGCCCCTGCAGCGACCACTCCTTCTGCAGCTCCGAGCTATGTGGCCTTTCCCGCAGCGAAGACCTTCACCGTTCAGGGGGCGAGGGTGAACATAAGGAGCGGTCCGGGGACGACCTACTCGGTGATAACGGTGGTGAGCGCAGGTCAGAGGTTAAAGGGGCTGGGGAAGCAGGGGGACTGGTATCAGGTGGAGCTCCCGGACGGGAGAATAGGCTGGATCTTCAGCTCCCTGGTGACGGAGTAAGGCCTTCATCGGGCCCTTCAAAGAGGCTATCTGAGGTGAGAGGGGATGAGCTGGAGATGTGATATCTGTGGCAAAGGGCCGATGACGGGTCATAACGTGAGCCACGCCAACAACCGGACGAAGAGGGTCTTCAAGCCGAATCTGCAGAAGGTGAGGGTTCTTAAGGACGGGAAGGTAGTGCGGCTCAGGGTATGCACCAAGTGCCTTAAGGCGGGGAAGGTGACTAAGGCCCCCCGCTTGCGGGCTGCCACTCCCTGACCCTCTCCACCCTCATTATCCCCTTTATCTTCCGGAGGGAGTTTATTACCTTGTTGAGCTGTTTGAGGCTGGATAGCTCCAGGTCGAAGGTGCTTATGGCGTTGCCGTCTCCTGTGGTCCGCACCTCTGCTCCAGTGATGTTCACCCCCTGATCGGCTATTGAGGAGCTTATCGCCGCAAGAAGCCCCTTCCGATCGGCTGAATAGACCCTTATCTTGGCCGGAAGAGTGGCGTCCTTATCCAGGGCCCATTCCACCTCAATCATCCTGGAAGGATCTGCCCCTAAAGCATTAATGCAGTCGGCGGTATGGATGGTTATCCCCCTTCCCCGGGTGATGAACCCCACCACCTTGTCCCCCGGCAGGGGATTGCAGCAGCGGGCAAAGCGGACCATGATGTCTTCGGCTCCGTCGATCTTGATCAGGCCCTTGGAGCTCCGGGCCATGCTCCGGACGATCTTCCCGATCCGACTTTCCTTCTTTGCCGGGGCCTGCTCCTTCTGGGGGAGGAGGCGGCCTATGACCTGCTGGGTGGTGATCTCCCCATAGCCTATTGCCGCCAGCAGGTCATCGCTCCCCTTCAGGCTGAACTCCTCGGCCACCCTGTCCAGTTCCCCAGAGTTGAGCAGCTTGTTGAACTTCAGCCCTGCCTTCTTGAAATCCCTCTCGCAGAGCTCCTTGCCGAGGTTGATGCTCTTTTCCCTCTGTTCAGCCCTGAGCCACTGGAGGATCTTCGTGCGTGCCCTTGAGGTCTTGACAAAGCGAAGCCAGTCCCTGCTCGGATGGCGTTTGGGGGAGGTGATGATCTCCACGGTATCGCCGTCCTTCAGCTCGTGGTGGAGGGGGACCAGTTTCCCGTTCACCTTTGCCCCTGCACAGTGATGTCCTACCTCGGTATGGATGCTGTAGGCGAAATCTACAGGGGTCGCCCCCCGGGGGAACCGCTTCACCTCCCCCTTGGGGGTGAAGACGTAGACCTCCTTGGGAAAGAGGTCCACCTTGAGGCTGCGGAGGAACTCCCGGCTGTCATCGAGATCCTTCTGCCACTCCAAGAGCTGCCTCAGCCAAGCGAACTTCTTCAGCTCATCGTCGGTGATCCGTTCCCCCTCCTTGTACTTCCAGTGGGCGGCTATCCCCTCCTCGGCCACTTTGTGCATTTCCCAGGTCCTTATCTGGATCTCGATCCTCTCCCCGTAGGGGCCGATTACGGTGGTATGGAGGGACTGGTACATGTTGGCCTTGGGGAGGGCGATGTAGTCCTTGAACTTGCCAGGGACCGGGGTCCAGAAGGAGTGGATCACCCCCAGGGCTTCGTAGCACTCCCGCTCCGTGTCCACGATGATCCTGAAGGCTACGATGTCATATATCTCGCTGAAATCGACCCCCAGCCTCTGCATCTTCTGATAGATGCTGTAAAGCTGCTTGACCCTGCCCGTCACCTCCGCCTTTATCCCGTGCTCCTGGAGCTTCTCGAGGATGATCCTCCTTACTTCCTCTACGTATTTCTTCCTCTTGGCCTTCCCCTTCCGCACCTTCTTCGAGAGTTCCTTGTAGGCCTCAGGCTCTAAGTAGCGGAAGGCCAGGTCCTCCAGCTCTTCCTTCATCCACTCGATCCCCAGGCGGTTCGCTATCGGGGCGTAGATGTCGAGGGTCTCCTGGGAGATGGCCTTCTGTTTCTCCTCCTTGTGAAACTGGAGGGTGCGCATGTTATGGAGGCGGTCGGCGAGCTTTATCAGGATTACCCTGATGTCCCTGGTCATGGCCAGGATCATCTTCCGGTAGTTCTCCGCCTCTGCCTCCTCGGCGCTGGAGAAGTCAAGGCGGCTTATCTTGGTCACGCCGTCGACGAGCTGGGCGATCTCCTCGCCGAAGTTCTCCTTCAATTCATCATAGGTGGTCAGGGTGTCCTCCAGCACATCATGAAGGAGGCCCGCGGCGACGGTCTGCACGTCGAGCCTCATCCGGGCGAGGATCCCCGCTACTTCTAAAGGGTGGATCAGATAGGGCTCTCCTGATAGGCGGGTCTGACCCTGGTGGACCTTGGCGGAGAAGACGTAGGCCTTCTCCAGTAGCCCCATATCGGGGTCAGGATGATAACTTTCCACCAGCTCGGCGATATCGTTGAACCGCAGCACATTCGATATTATATCCCTATCGTCTATAGGGGAACAAGCTCGCCCAGCAGGGAGTTCAGGGCATCCTTAAGGGCTTGGGTCCCGGTGTAAAGGATCGTCTTCATCCCCACTTCCCTTGCTCCCTTGGCGAATTCCTCATTGTCGTCTATGAAGATCGCCTCCTGAGGGAAGACCTCCAATCTCTCAAGGGCTATCTCATAGATCCTCCTTTCGGGCTTCCTCGTCCCCTCCCGGCAGGAGAAGACGGTGACATCGAACATCTCATATCCCTGCTCCTGAAAGTACCTCACCGCCCCCTCCTCGGTGTTGGAAAGGAGCCCTACCCTGTATCCCCGGTCTTTTAGCTCCGATGCCAAGGAGAAGACCTCCTCTCTCGGGGTGTATACTTCCCGGAAGGCCTCATACCAGAGGGAAGGGGACGGTTCCTCCTTTATATCCAGCCGAGCGACTATCCCTCTCCACAACTCCTCCTCTGAGATCTTTCCCTTTTGGAACGCCTCGGCGTACTTCCTGTAAGCCTCGTTCAGCTCCTCAGGGCTCACGCCCAGGCGCCGGGAGAAGTAAGCGAGGAGGGCAGGGGCCGGGTTCTCGATGAGCACCCCTCCCCAGTCGAAGATCACCGCCCTGATCATCAGAAGCTGCTCCTGTCCAGGCTCCGGTACTGGATCGCCTCGGAGATGTGATGGGGGAGGATGTTCTCCTCTGCCTCCAGGTCCGCTATGGTCCTGGCCACCTTGAGGATCCGGGTATAGGCCCTGGCGCTTAGTCCCAGCCTCTTCATCGCCACTTCAAGCAACCTTTGAGAATCTTCCTTCAGGATGCAGTACCTCTTCAGATGGGAGGTCCTCATCTGGGCATTGCAGTAGATTCCCTCGCCGAGGAACCGCTCCTGCTGTATTCTTCTCGCCCTCTGGACCCTCTGCCTGATCTGGGGAGACCCCTCCCCCTGTTCCTCCTCGGTCAGTTCCTTGTACTTTACCGCTGGGACCTCGATGTGGATGTCTATCCTGTCGAGGAGGGGGCCCGAGAGGCGGGAGCGGTACCTCTGGATCTGCTGGAAGGAGCAGCGGCACTCCTTCAAGGGATCGCCATAATGGCCGCATGGACAGGGGTTCATGGCGGCAACCAGCATGAAGCGGGCCGGGTAGGTGATGGAGGTGGTGGCCCTGGCGATGCTCACCCAGCCGTCCTCAAGGGGTTGCCGGAGCACCTCAAGGACGTTCTTCCTGA
>Ga0190363_1000061_pt1 | contig 58037 bp, 50 predicted proteins | sample 48721867_MG_FD_161272 | JGI IMG/M metagenome (GOLD analysis project Ga0190363, IMG submission 161272) | Hydrothermal vent microbial mat bacterial communities from Southern Trench, Guaymas Basin, Mexico - 4872-18-6-7_MG | ecosystem: Environmental > Aquatic > Marine > Hydrothermal vents >...
CCTCGGGCTCAAGACATTCCCGCCGCCCGAGGCGGTCGGGTTCCCTTGAAGGAGGGTTCCGGAAGGCTAAATCTTCAAGGTCGCTCCGACATTCTCCTTCGCCTTTCGTTCGATTTTGTTTCCCGTGACTTTGAGACAAAGCCAAAAATTCTCTCTTTTTGACCATTTTCCCCTCTATCAATCGAAAAAGGAAGAGAAAGCATCATTATATGGGTAATGTTCGAGCTAATTGTTGAATTAATTACCTCGGCGAAATTGGGAGGCAGTTTTTTAATTTAAACTTTGGAGAAAGAACTCCTGGTTTCTTCTCCCCCACAGGCCAATCTAAAAACACGTTCCCTCACTTGGAGCTTGGCTCTATTCAATACGATAGATTACTAGATAGGGAAAGAAATCAAATTTCAAGCGAGGCAAAAATTCCTTCAGTCAGTTTTCGCCAAATTCGAGTCAAAGGTGAAAGCCGGATAATTTTTTCTTACTATTTGATAATGATAATCGGAAAAAAGTCAGCTTGACTTCGGAGACAGTCTAGAAAGTTGTTAAAATGAGTTGACTTAGAGCAATTTTTAAGTTATCATCAATTTTTCCTGAAATTCTAAAGAGGTGAGTAAGAAAAAATGATGTCTATTCGCTTGATGCGGATGGGAGCAAAAAGACGTCCTTTTTATAGGATTGTAGTCATGGATGCTCGACGTCCGAGAGAAAGTAAATATAAAGAAACTCTTGGCTATTATAATCCGCTTAAAGAACCGGCGGAAATAAAACTTAACTTAGATCGCCTTAGTTATTGGCTCGATAGAGGTGCGCAAGCCTCCGAGACAGTCCAATCTCTTATAAAAAAGGTTGCCAAGCGAAGTAATCATTCCAATAACAACAAAACTTAAAGGAGGTTACAGTGAAAGAACTAGTTGAAATGATCGCCAAATCCTTAGTTGACAATCCGGACAAAGTTCAGGTTTCCCAACTTGAAGGTGAACAGACCACCATTCTTGAATTGAAAGTTGCCCCCGAAGATTTGGGAAAGGTCATCGGGAAGCAGGGACGCACGGCGAGAGCCATCCGCGTCATTCTGGGTGCAGCTGGCATGAAGTTGAAGAGAAGATTCAATTTAGAAATCATCGAGAAGACTTAATTTGATTAAAGTTGGTCAGATTTTAAAGACCCACGGCCAGAGAGGTGCTCTAAGAATAGACCTCCATTTTAAACCTCCTTCTCAACATTTTTTTTTCTTGGATATATGTTGAGATAGGCGGGGAATTTAGAAAGTTTTGGGTCGAGCATCTCCTCCCAAGAGGAGATGGTTATCTTCTCAAATTAAAGGGGATTAATACTATAGCTGAGGCTGGCTCTTTGAAAGGGAGAAGTGTTTTTCTTCCTGAAGAGGCGTTGAGGTTTCTAGCCGAAGATGAATATTTTGTTTATCAGTTGGTGGGCTGTCTAGTAATTACCCAACAAGGTCAGACAGTGGGGCAGGTTAAAGATATTTGGTTCATTCCTGGCAACGAGTTGCTCATCGTGGCCTCTGGAAAACCTGGAAAGGAAATATTAATTCCTTTCCATCAGAATATTTGCCGGAAGGTAGATCTCAAGGCTAAAGAAATTATTATTGATCCCCCTGAAGGTCTGCTGGAGATAGATGAGATTTGATATAATCACCATCTTTCCGGAAATGTTTCAGAGCCCCTTTGCCAGTGGAGTGTTGGGCAAAGCCGTGGCCAAAGGGTTGATTGAGGTGGTCGTTCATAACTTAAGAGATTTTACCGAGGACAAACATCAGCAGGTTGACGATCGTCCTTTTGGAGGTGGAGAAGGCATGGTTTTGAAACCAGAACCTATTTTTAGGGCTGTGGAGAAAGTTCGCTTAACCCAGGCAGCAGAAGTGGTTTTACTTACCCCTCAAGGCGAAAAATTTACCTGGCAAGTGGCCGAGGAATTGAGGCGGGCTCGACAAGTTATTTTAATTTGCGGCCGCTATGAAGGGGTAGATGAGAGAGTGGCCGAACATCTGGCTACTCGTGAGCTGTCGATTGGTGATTTTATTCTTACCGGCGGAGAATTAGCAGCTATGGTGGTGGTCGATGCCGTAGCCCGCTTAGTACCGGGTGTCGTGGGCAAAGAAGAAGCTGTCCGCCAAGATTCTTTTTTTCGAGGAATTTTTGATTATCCCCAATACACCCGGCCTCGAGATTTTAAAGGCTATAAAGTTCCGGAGGTGCTTCTTTCTGGAAATCATGATAAAATTAGACGGTGGAGAAAAAGGAAAGCTCTGGAAAAAACATGGCGAAGAAGACCGGATTTAATTAATTTTCAGGAGCTTTCAGTCGAAGAACGAGAAATTTTAGATGAAATTAAAAAAGAAAGGAAAGGAAGATGAATACGCTCGATTTGATTGAAGAAAACGAAATAAGAAGAGATTTGCCAGATTTCAAGGTGGGAGACACAGTTGAAGTTCATTTAATTATTAAGGAAGGGGAAAAAGAAAGAATTCAAGTTTTCAAAGGGGATGTTATTGCTAAGAGGGGTTCTGGAACCCGAGCCACATTTACAGTCAGGAAAATTTCTTTTGGTGTCGGGGTTGAGAGAATTTTTCCTCTTCATTCAAAAATGATTAAAAAAATCGAGGTAGTTCGTCGGGGAAAAGTCCGTCGAGCCAAACTTTATTATTTGCGAAAACTCCGGGGTAAAAAGGCTCGCTTGAAGGAGTTGAGATAGCTGAAGGAGAAGGTTTGGCTTCCCGGCTGGTGAGAGAGACAATTTAGATTATTGTTAAATAAAAAAGGGAAGTCTTTCCCTCCATGATGATGGGCATGCCTGATTTCAGCCAGGAAAGACAACTTGTAGACCAAGGGTTCACTCGAATTGCCGGTGTAGATGAGGTAGGTCGGGGGGCTTTGTGCGGGCCTATAGTAGCGGCCGCGGTTATTTTTTCTCTAGAGCAAATAAAAGATGAGAATAGACCTTGGCTGGATGAATTAGATGATTCCAAACGTTTGACTCCACGTCAAAGAGAGAAACTTTTTTTCTATATTTTGACCCAAGTAGCCGCAGTAGGCCTGGGATTTTGTTCTCCAGTGGAAATCGACCGTTTGAATATAGCGAGAGCCTCCCAGAAGGCCATGGCTCGGGCCATTGCCCAACTTTCTCTTAAGCCTGATTTTATCCTGGTTGACGGCTTCCTGGTGGATGGTGTAGAGTATCCTCAGAGGAGAATAATTGGAGGTGACCGCCGGTGCAAATCCATTGCTGCCGCCTCCATTGTGGCCAAGGTAATGAGAGATTGGATTATGACTAAATTGGCTGCTATCTGGAACATCTATGATTGGCCGAGAAATAAAGGCTATGGGACGAAAAAGCATTATCAGGCATTAGCCGCCTTCGGTCCCTGTCTTATCCATCGCCTCACTTTCAATTTGCGAGGTAAATAGAATGCCCGTTTCTGCCGATGAGAGAGAAAAAATCGAGGCCTTAGCTGAGAAGCTGGTCAAAAAGGGCAAGTTCGCTGAGGCTATAGCTGAATACCAGAAACTCATTACCGGCGATGAGCAGGATATACCCGTGAGAACTATTTTGGGGGACCTTTATCTTAATCTGGATATGAAGGATAAGGCAATTGCCGAGTTCCGCCAGATAGCCGAGTTTTACCAGAAGAAAGGAATCTATTCTAAGTCCATTGCCCTTTATAAGAGAATCCATCGGTTAAATCCTGCCGATCTCGATTCTTTGGAAAAATTAGCAGAATTATACCGTAATCAAGGTTTTATTTCCGAGTCCAAAATAGAATATGAGAACTTATTAAAAATTCTTTTGGAAAGAAAAGACCGTCCCCGGGCGATTAAAGTTCTTAATTCTCTTTTGGAAATTGATCCGGGAGAAATTGATTATCATTTAAAATTAGCCGATCTTTACTTGGAAGAAAAGAAACCCGATTTGGCGGTTGAAGAACTCAATGATACTGCGGAAATACTCATTCGCAAGCAGCAAGTGGAAGAAGCAGGGCAAATTTTAGAAAAAGCTAAGAAGATTGATCCTGAGCATCCGCGCACTTTAACCAATCTTTTGGATGTTTATCGATTAGAGGGGAAGAAAAAGGAGGGGTTAAGCCTGATCCCCGTGATTTTAAGTCGCGATGCCAATAATCTCAAAGCCCTTCATGTTTTGGGAGAAACTCGTTTGGAGGACGGTAAACTGGAAGAGGCAGAGGATATTTTTCTGAAAATTATTAAAATTCGTCCCAAGGATGTGGATGCTCGCGTTAAATTGGGTAAGGTTTATATAAACCAAGGTAAACTAGATTTGGCTTTTAAGCTTTATGAGCCGCTGGTCGATAGTTTACTCCAGAAAAAGAAGGAAGAAAAAGCTATTGGCTTATTGGGGTTGATTTTAGCCGTTAAGAAACCCCATTTGCCTACTTTAGAAAAGTTGGCGGCGATCTACCGGACTTTGGGTATGGGGGCTTTATTTGAGAAAACAGCTTCTTTACTCCTAGAAGAGTATGAAGAAAAACGAGATTACGAAAAAATGCTGGGCCTTTTAAAAGAATTAACTCGGCTGTTTCCGGAGAAAAAGGAATATGAAGAACTCCTTCGCCGGAAGAGAATTGAGGCGGGTTTAGGGGAGGAAAGGGAAGAACGGTGGGGAAGTGCTTTTGAAAAGGAGAGGACGCGAGAGTTTATTGAAGCTCAGTTGGTCAAAGCTGATATGTATGCCGAACAGGGATTATATAAAAACGCCCGCCGAATTCTAGAACATCTCCGCTTCCGTTTTCCAGAGGAACCTCTAATTGAGCAGAAATTAGAGGATTTGAAAAAAGCCACTGCTGAGTTAGACGAGAGGGAGTTGGCCCGGCGAGTAGAGAGAGTTACTGAACGAGAAACCGTTCTCTTCGGCCGGCCTTCTGGCCCTGGACGTGGCTTAGCTCAAACAGTATATGAAGAGCAAATGGAAGAAAAATTAACGGCAGCTGAACTTTTTGCAGAAACAGATATTATACCGGTCATTGAAGAGGAAGTTGGCGAGAAAGTTTATTTTGATCTTTCTTCCCAGATAAAAGAAGAATTTGAGGCTCTCCGGGCGATTCTGGATTATCAAATTAAAGGTGATACCGCCATTGTGGAGAAGGCCTTAACTGATATTGTGGCCGAGTTTAAACAAGTGTTGGAAGAGAGAATTCCTAAAGAGGATTACGAAACTCATTATAATTTAGGCTTGGCTTTTATGGAACAGGAATTATTTGAGGAAGCGATTGAGGAATTTCTTTTAGCTATGAAAAGCGAATCTCTAGAATTGGATTCTTATGTGGCTTTAGCTTTATGTTATAAGGCGACTAATCAATTAGATAAAGCCATGGAGTATCTCCAGCAGGCCTTTGCCAAGGTCAAAGAAGGGTCCTTCCAGTATTATTCTCTTAAGTATGAAGAAGCTGAAATTTTGCGACTGAAAGGAGAGGTCAAAAAGGCCCTTAAGATTTTTCAGGAAATTAAGAAATGGAATCCTGATTATCGAGATGTTCAAGATAAAATCAAACAAATAAAAAAATCTAGTTAATTCCTTAAGGTCACTCTCCCCTGGATTTTTGAGAAGAAGGTTATTTTTGTGGCGTTTTTTATACAGAAAAGTTATTTCCGGAAAAATAAAAGATGAGGCCCTTATCTTCACGGAGAACTATTACCTTGAAAAAATTACTTCAGATAATCCGGGAAGAAATTCAGGCTCAACAGGCAGGACTTGTTCTCAAAGGGAAAGAGCCGGAAATTTGTTTTTGCGACCCTAGAGAATTGTTTCCCAGCGAAGTTATTTCTTTCATAAAAAGAGCAGTCACTCTCCTGGGTAATAGTCAGCAGCCTCAAATTATGAGAAGTGAGTTCAACCACTCAGGGGCGGCTTTAAAAAAGAATCCCATTCAATTACTCTTAGTTCCCGTGCCCGGCTTTTTTCAGAAGCAGCGAATTGTTTTTACCTGGCGGTATGGTCTGATTTTTACCTCCTACGAGATAGAGTTCTTAGCTAAATTTTCCTCACTCCTCAGCTGGATAATGGGGGAAGAGGCTTTGACTGCAGAGGCTAGCACGACGATAAAAGATTTTTATGGTCTTGTCGGGCAGAGCCACCAGTTTCAGAAGTTAGTGGAAAACATAAAGAGAATAAGTCATTCCGATGCCCCAGTGATGATTATGGGCGAAAGTGGCACCGGTAAAGAGTTGATTGCTCGAGCCATCCATCTGGATAGCTGCCGGGCTGAAAAAGAATTTATTCCTCTTAATTGTGCTGCCCTGCCTGAACTTCTATTGGAAAGCGAGCTTTTTGGGTTTACCCGGGGTGCTTTTACTGGGGCCACTCAGAGTAAACCCGGGCTGATTGAATTGGCTGATGAGGGCACCTTTTTTCTGGATGAAATAGCCGATCTTAGCCCCGTTTTACAAGCCAAAATTCTTCGTCTTATTCAGGAAGGAGAACTTCGTCGTTTGGGAGAGACAAAGGTCAGGAAGATAAATACCCGCTTTATTAGTGCCACTAATCGAGATATTGAAGTTGAAGTCAACCGGGGAAATTTCCGAAGGGACCTTTTTTATCGATTGCGAGTTATAGCCATAAAGGTACCTCCCCTTCGAGAAAGGCGAGAAGATATTCCCTTGTTGTTGACTCATTTTTTGAGGAAATATCGAGTGGCAGGCAGTCAAAAAAGTGTTGCTTTTTCTCCCCGCGCTGTGGAAATATTAGTTGGCTATGATTGGCCAGGTAATATTCGGGAGTTGGAAAATGAAGTGCGCCGCTGTCTGGCTTTATTTCCGGAAAGAGAATTACTCACAGAAGAGTGCCTTTCACCTTGTTTCTTTCCTGATAGAAAAGTAGTTAGTCAAGCCGGAGCTCCTTTTGATTATTTTCAAGCAAAAGCAGAATTTGAGAGACGATTTTTACATCAAGCTCTGACAAGGTTTAATTTTAATAAGTCAAAAACAGCCGCTGAAATCGGACTCAGTCGCCAAGGATTGTTTAAACTATTGAAAAAGCATAAAATAGCCCTCCCCCAAGGCGTTCAGAACCTAGAAGAAAACTAATTTTAGAGCCCAGTTATGGTTCGTGGTCCTAAGGGGTACCTAGAGAGAGAAATATATTGGAACATAAGTTTCAAACTTCAAGTCGGGATTAATAGTGTCACCAGTCAGGATTCTTCCAAAGGGTGTCATTCCACAGGGTGTCAGACACCCTTTCTCCACAGAGACTCTTTATCCAGGTCAAAGCATTTCTCTAGGATAAAGGGTGTCTGACACCTTGAGTATCATTTAACACCCTGAACATTTATCATGGTCTTCACAATTTTGGACGCTTCCCTAGGGACTCATTTGTACCATAAGCCCTAATGATATTGATTATTTTTTTCCAGAGTCTTTTCTGCCAGAGAATTGAAAAAAGATTTTTTCCCTTTTTCCCATGGCCGGGCATTGCTGGCTGTCTTATATTTTGCTAAATTAAATTTATGAAGACTAAATCGGACCAGAAAAAATTAATTTCAGTAAATTGTCCTATCTGCCATTCGATTTTATGGATTGATCCTGTCTTAGGCGAAGTTATTAAAGTCGAGAAAGGAAAGCGGCCCAAAAGCTCTCTAGATGACCTCCTTCTCAAGGAGAAGGAGAAGAAGGAAAAGGCGGATTTAAGGTTTGAGGCCACCGCCAAAATGGCTCGGGAGAAGAGAAGGAAAATAGAAGAAGAATTTGAAAAATTCCTTAAAACTTTAGATAAAGAAGACTAGATGGATTAACTGCCTATCTGGGTTTCATCTTCTCGGATGCGGGGAGCCATGGTAAAGCCGGTAAAGCCGAAGATAGCTAGAATAATAACGGCGAAATAGTTCATAAAGGCCCAGGGAAGATAACTAAAAGTAGGAACCCCGATAGTACCAGTTATGTAGACACCGGCCATACTCCAGGGGATAAGGGGAACGATAATGGCTCCGCTTTCTTCAATAATCCGGGAGAGGTTTTTAGCAGCTAGTTTTTTCTCCCGGTAAATAGGCGCCAAGAGTTCACCAGGAATAATCATGGAGAGATAGGAACTGCCGGTAACCATAGCCGTGACAATGGCTGAAGCAATCGTAGTTAAGACAATACTCCAGACTTTGTTGGCAAATTTCATCACCCGGTCAAGAATAACTGAGAGAAGTCCGGTTTTTTGCATAATGCCACCGAAACTGAAAGCGGTGAAGGCCACCAGCTGCGTTTCCATCATACTCATCATTCCCCCTCTGGAGATAAGCTCATCAACAGCTTTTACGCCGGTATTAGCTTGGTAGCCAGTATTCATGGCTGCCGCTACTTCAGGAATAGACGCTTTTTGGAAAATAACAGCCAAGACGCCGGCTAGAAGGGAGGAAATGAGCATTCCCGGAATAGTGGGTTTTTTAGTAGCCGCAAAATAGAAAACAACTACCATGGGGAGAAGGAGGAGAAGGTTGAAATGAAAATGAGATTTAAGGGTTTTTAAGATAAGGGTCATAGTCTCGGATTCGACTTTTTCAGAGCTATAACCCAAGCCAATGAAAAAGTAAATCACCAACCCCAGAAGCCAAGCTGGAGTGGCTGACCAGAGCATGTGTTTAATGTGATCGAAAAGGTTTGAGCCAGCTGCCACTGGGGCTAAATTGGTTACATCAGAGAAAGGAGACATTTTATCTCCGAAATAAGCTCCGGCCACGATAGCTCCGGCAGCTGGTCCCAGAGGTATTCCTAGGCCCATAGCAATACCAATGAAAGCCACACCAAGGGTGCCGATGGTTCCCCATGATGTTCCTGTAGCCAAAGAAGTTAGAGAACAAACAAAACAGGCGGTTACTAGAAAGTATTTGGGAGAAATAAGTTTTAAGCCGTAATAGATAACCATGGGAATCGTTCCGGCAGCAATCCAAGAGCCAATGAGGATGCCGACACAGAGCATAATTAAGATGGCCGGCATGGCTTTATGAATACTATCGACAATTCCCCGTTCCATATCTTGCCAGCTGAAGCGCAAAATAAATCCCAGGCACCCAGTAATAAAGGCGGCGGCTACTAAAAGGACTTGAGGACGGATATGATAAATTCCATAGCCTATTCCCAGGAGAAGACCCATCGCAATTAGCGGAATTAAAGCCACTCCCAATCCAGGAGTCTTTTTAGTGGCTGGTGGTGGTGTCATTGAATGCCCCCTTTTTCCTTTATCGAGATCGAGAGAAGGTGTTTTTTAAGAGTGGTTCACCCTCATTTAGAGCTAATTGGCCCCGGCTTATGACCTGATGAAGCTGAAGATGCTGGTCAAAAATGAGAAGGTCAGCGTCTTTCCCGGGAGAAAGACGACCTTTATTGGTCAGGCGATAGTAATGGGCGGCATTAGTGGAAAAGAGTTTAATCGCTTTTTCCAGACTCAAGATTTCCTTTTTTACCAAATATTTGAAGTTATCCAGCAAAGTCTGTTGTGTAGCAATAGTTAAACCAATCAATTCGCCTTTTTTATCAAAGACGGGCAAGCTGCCATTACTATCAGAACTGATCATTATTCTTTCTAAGGGAAGGTTATTCTCTTGCGCAGAGCGGATTACTTGAGAAACAGAGAGATGGCTCCCTTCTTCTAATTGAAGAGTAGCCGTGACGTCAATGTACCCACCTTCTTTTATAAACTGGAAGCTTTCTTCCAGAAGAGATTTATTGCGATTGACATGAGTAGGAATGACCTGAGTCGGTGGGATTTCAGTCTCCCTGATGAGTCGGAATAATAAATCTAAACGGGCCGGACCGTCACCCACGTGACAATGAAGAATACCCGCTTTGCCTGATAACATTCCGCCAACACGACAGTCAGCGGCTAGTCGGGCTAATTCTTCAAAGGTAGGTTGGGAGGAACGGTGATCAGAGATAGCGACTTCTCCAGCTCCGATTACTTTATCAATGAGAATCAAATCTCGACGAATATTGCCGGTCAAAGTGATTAAAGGGAGTTCGTATGAACCTGAAAAAATAAAGGTGCTCACCCCTTCAATTTCCAAGGCTCGAGCTTTGGCTAAGAGAGATTCAAGATGGCGAGTAGTGCTGTCTGTGCCTAAACAGCCGATTAAAGTAGTAACTCCACAGGAGATAATGTCTTCGATAAGAATTTCTGGAGCTCGCGTAGTCGGGCCGCCTTCGCCTCCCCCGCCAAGAATATGGACGTGGGGGTCAATGAACCCCGGAGTAACGATTTTCCCAGAGGCATTTATTTCTTGAAGCTTGAGACCCGAGAAAGTTGTTTCACCTGGCGAAGCCAAGTGAATTATTTGAGAACCAGCAATAAAAATATCTTTTAGGCCTAAAGGTTCAGGCGCATAGACATTGGCTTTTTTGATGACCAAAAGCATTTATCTCTCCTTGGTTGAAATTTCGGCGAATAAAACATCAATTTCATTTCTGGTAAAGTTATCACGGGGTAGGGTAAATTTCAAGACAATTAAGACCATGTGTGGAACTTAAAATTAGAACTTATTTAGGGTAAAATGAAAAGTCAATAATTGAAGCGAGAAAGAAGATGGTCAATTTTGAAGAAGAATTCAAAAAATTCAAGCCGGTAATTAACCGCTTAACCAACATAGCCTTGATTGGCAAGAAAATTGAGGTCAAAGGTCAGGAAAAATTTGTTAAAGAAGGTCCCAATGTGATTGTCGGGAATCACGTGGGTACTTTTAAAGATATTGCTGTTCTTTTTAAAATTGTCCCCCGTCCGATTTTTTTTACGGCCAATAAAATGATTTTTGAAGTCAATGAGTTCAATCAATTAATTAAAAAACATTTAGTTCGTCATCTAAAAAGTTTTGGTTTATTTGTTGATCTTTACTTACGGCCACTCAAGGCTTATTTCGTCCGCTATATTGCCACTAATATTTCCCGGGTGGGCACAATTCCGGTAGACCTGGCTCAGAATAAACGCTTGGCTATCCGCCGGTGTGAACAGTACTTGCGTCAAGGTCGAGCTGTTGTGGCCCTCCAAGGAAGGGGTCGAGTAGTCAAGGGCAGGGCTCACCCCTATGTACCTCCTTTTCGCTATGGAGTTCCAGTAATGGCTTATAATCTTTTTACCCAAGATAATATAAAAGTTCCCATCACACCTGTGGCTATTTTTGGAGCTCAGATTCCCTTCGGCTTTCCGGGAACTATCAAGGTCAATGTGGGCGATCCAGTTTATATTACAGATTGTCTCAAAGAGGAGTTTTCCCACGCTATTGAATGTTTTCGAGAATTATTGGAAAAAAGAGTTAAAGAGCTTTTCTTAGAAATAGTTTAGACGAAAGATTTTCATCTCAATCAATATTTTTTAGAAGAAATTATTTTTTAATAAAGTTTTGATAAAGCAATTCTTAAAGTTTATTTAAGGGCCAAGATTCAAAAACCCTTAGCTCTGTTTTTTAAAGCGGGAGAGAATATCCTCATTTATCTGATTGAATAGATTATAATTTATCTTTACTTTTTTCTTTTGTCTCAGCTTGGCTAGAAAAGAAACCAGGATTTTATTTTGCTTTTCTTGGAGCAATTTGGCCTTTTCTTCCTGAATAACTTTGTCTAATTCTTCTCGGGAAACTTCTTTTCGAGAAAGAGGCTTAATTATAACCCACCCTTTCTCCGTGTAGACAGGCTCGCTGATTTCTTTTAAAGGAAGAGAAAAAGCTAGTTCATCAATTTGGTCACTTTCGCCAATAATCCCCAAATATTCTCCTCTCCTGTGTTCGTTGACTGTGTTAAATTGGGCGCCATATTGTTTAGCTAAGACCTCTAAGGATTTGCTTCGGGCTTTTTGGCGCAGTTGCCAAATCTTTTCTCGGGCTTTTTCTTTTCTTTTTTCGGCCAAATAATCCTGCCGAATTTCCGCTTGAGCTTCCTCAAATGTAGCTGGGCGGGCTTCTTCAATTTGCTTCAATTGAACAAGGCCTTCTCCTTTAAAATTGTAGAAGGGATCAGAAATTTCCCCTATTTTTTTTAGCTGGAAGAGTTGTTGACTGAGCACTCCTGAAGGATCTATCTCAGGAAGGGGGTCACCTTCCTTGAGTAAGCCAGACTCTTGAGGTGTAAAGCCAAGTTTTTGAGCTGCAGATTTTAAGTCCTTTGCCCTTCTGGCGGCCCGAAGGAGCTTGGTTACTCTTTTATGGGCCAATTCTCGAGCCTTCTGTTCGGTTAGAGTGGAACGGATTTGATTCCGGACTTCTTCTATGGATTTAGTGCGTTCTTCTTGTTTTTCTGTTACTTTGAGAAGGACAAAGGCATTCTCCAATTCTATTATGTCAGAGAGTTGACCAGACTGGAGTTCATTAATAGTTGTTTTTTCCTTTTCGGAGAGTTTCTGCCACTCATAGAGTCCCCAATCGCCTCCGGCTGTGGCTTTTTCGTCTTGGGAGTACTTGGTAGCTAAACTTGCAAAGTCATGACCACTTTTCAATTGTTCCAAAAGTTCTTGAGCCTGGGAAAGGACCTGGTCGCGATTTTCTTTATTAAAAGGAAGGTAGATCCGACTAACTCTAGTTTGGGCAGGTTCCCGAAATTGTTCCTTATTTTCTTGATAGAATTTTTTTATTTCTTCTTCTTTAATTTCAACTTCTTTTTTTAGTTCTTCTGAAGCCAGAAAGACGTAAACACCTGCTCTCCTTTCAGGAATTTGGTACTTGTCTCGGTGTTTTTCATAATATTTTTTGAGTTCCTCAGAGGAAGGATTTTCTTCAATTTTGATTTTCTCGGGGGATAAAACTACATATTCCATGGCCACGGTTTCGTTTTGTTTTTTGTAGTTTTCCCAAACTTCTTCAGGGGTAACGGCCACGCCAGCAGTTAGCCAACGGATGGTCTTTTCTATAATTACTTCCCTTCGGATACTGTCTTCAAAAGTGGCGAGGGGAATTCGATTCCAATCGAGTATTCTCTTATACTCAGTAAAGCCCACAAATTGACCATCTTTTTGGAAAGCAGGATGATTAATAATTTTATTTTTAATTTCTTCTGGTGAAGCCTGAATGCCTAATTCTTCGGCTAGTTGAAGAAGAAGCGTTTGTTGAATTATCTGTTCTAAGACTTGTTGAGGGATGTTTAGTTGTTTAATTAAGTTAGCATCAAGATCTTTGAATTGCCTTTGGATAGTTTCAATTTGCTGACGAAGATTTTGGAAGTAAACATCTGCCTGGATTTTCTGACGGCCAATGGTTAAAAGAGTGTTTGCCCCGCGGGCTTCCCCCAGTCGTCCTGCCCCTCCCCAGACGGCGAAAATAGCGATGATAAAAGCAGCAATAACTAACCAAAGAGTTGGGGCCAGTGATTTTAGGTTCTTCCTCATTGCTTTTAGCATAGTTTCACCTCAATCTAGTCAGATTATTCCTGGAATAAATTCCGAGCAATTATTAAACGTTGAACTTCAGAAGTGCCTTCGTAAATGGTCAATACCCTGGAATCCCGATAGAGTTGTTCTACCAGAAATTCGCGTGAATAGCCGTAAGCACCATGAACCTGGACAGCCTGATAGGTTACTTTATTGGCTATTTCCGTAGCCAGGAGTTTAGCCTGGGCGGATTCTTTGGAGAAGGGTTGACCCCGGTCATAGTAGACGGCTGCTTTGTAGGTCAACCACCGGGCGGCTTCAATCTGAGTGGCCATATCGGCCAGCATGAATTGAATAGCTTGGAAATCAGCCAATTTTTTTTTAAAAGCTTCTCTCTGCCGGGCATAGCGGAGAGCTTCTTCCAAAGCTCTTTGACTCAGCCCCACCGCTTGGGCGGCAATTCCAATCCGGGAAATATCCAGGCAATGGAAAGCTATCCTTGCCCCTTGACCTTCTTCTCCCAGACGTTGAGAAGCAGGTACAGTACAATTTTCCAAAAGGATTTCAGCTGTAGGTGAAGCATGGAGGCCCATTTTTTTTTCTATTTTAGTGACTTTTAATCCTGGTGAATCACCGTCCACAATGAAGGCAGTCAACCTTTTCTTTTTTTCAGTAGAAAGTTCCTTTTGTTTGGCTAAGACAATGATGGCGCCGGCATTTTGGCCATTGGTGACCCAGGCTTTGGTCCCATTGAGGATATAATTGGAGCCACTTCTTTCAGCCGTAGTCGAAAGATTCGTGGCATCGGAGCCAGCATTGGGTTCAGTCAGGCTGAAAGCTCCTAGGAGTTCTCCGGAAGCCGCTCGGGTTAAATATTGCTTCTTTTGTTCCTCAGTTCCAAATTGATTAAGAGCATAACAGAAAAGAGAAGTATGGACACTGAAGATAACCCCTAGAGAAGGCATAATCCGGCTTATTTCTTCAATGACAATAACATTGGCTAAAAGATCTGTTTTGATGCCGCCATATTTTTCTGGTACTGACATACCCATAAAGCCTAAATTAGCCAACTTATTGATTAAGGGAGTTGGAAATTCATGTTTCTCTTCAAATTCCCGGGCCTGAGGGGCAATTTCCTCCTGGCAAAACTCTCTTATTGTCTCTTGGAGAAGCTTGTGTTCTTCTGATAAATCAAAATTCATTCTTACCTCGTTCGGGCCTGAAACCTTAGATTCCCGGGTTAAGGATTAAGGCTGAGGTCCTGAAAATATGGTTTTAAACGTTGGTAGCTCTGGGTCAGATCTTCAATTAAAACCTTTGTTTCGCCGAATAAAGGCATAAAATTGGCATCGCCGGTCCAACGAGGAACTACATGGAGATGGTAATGGTCGACAACCCCGGCTCCAGCACTCTGACCGAAGTTCATCCCTGTGTTGAAGCCATGAGGTTGGTAAACTTCCTTGAGGACTTTCAGGCTTAGTTTTAAGAGATCGTTTAATTCATCCGTTGATTCTTTAGAAGCTTCTTCAAAGTGAGAGAGATGGAGGTAAGGAGCAATCATTAAATGTCCGGGGTTATAAGGAAATTTATTGAGGATAATAAAATTAAATTTCCCTCGGAAGAGAATGAAAGCCCGGGTATCATCTTTTAAATTAAGGGCCTCGCAAAAGATACAACCTGTTTTATGAGCCAGTTTCCTCACGTATTCCTCTCTCCAAGGAGCCAGCAAATATTTCATCAACGATTGATCATATTTTTTAATATTTTGCTTGGTTTAAAGTAGAGAATTTTTTTGGCTGGAATTTGTACGGGTTCGCCTGTCCGGGGATTTCGACCGGAACGGGGCCCCCGGGTCCGAAAACGGAAACTCCCAAAACCCCTTAGTTCTATTTCTTCTCCGCGAAGAAGCGCTTCTTTGAGAGTTTCAAAAAAAATACTAACTCCCAACTCGGCTTCTTGTTTGGAGATGTTCATTTCTTTAGCTATTCTATTAACCAAATCTGCCTTAATCATTTTATTTAGCCCTCCTTCTTGGTGTTTGTCTTCTTATTAGTCTTAGGCGGTGTTATGTTTTTTAGTTGTTCTCGGATAAGATCTCCAAAAGTAAGACGGTCAGGTTGACTTTGCATATATTTTTGATATTCCATTTTCTGTATTTCCTGTTGGGCCTGACGAAAACTTAAGGAGATCTTTTTCTCTTGGGGGTTTAATTTGATAATCTTGGCCATTTTTTCTTCTCCGATCTGGAAAACTTCTTGCGGGTTATCGATTCGTCGCTCATCGAGTTCGGAGAGAAAAACTACTCCTTCAATCCCTGGAGTAATTTCGACAAATACTCCAAAATTAACCATCCGCACAATTTTAACTTTGACTAAATCCCCGACTTTATGGCGTTGAAAGAAATCTTCCCAGATATCTCCTTCTAGTTGTTTAATACCTAAAGAGAGCTTATGTTTTTCGACGTCAATGTTGAGGATAATGGCTTCTACCTCTTCGCCTACTTTGAGTTTTTCTGAAGGATGTTTGATTTTTTGCCAACTAATATCGGAAATGTGAATCAACCCTTCTACTCCTTTTTCTACTTCCATAAAAGCCCCAAAATCGGTAATGCTGGTTATTTTCCCTTTTATTCGTGAGCCCGGTCCATATTTCTGCTGAAGGAGTTCCAAGGGATGAGGGGTGGTTTGTTTGAGACCCAAGGAGATTCTCTTTTCTTGGGGATTAATGTCGAGAATAGAGACGGTTACTTCCTGGCCAATAGATAGGATTTTCTTGGGATGAATGGTTTTGCGAGACCAGGTTAAGTCGGAGACATGGACCAGTCCTTCTATCCCTTCTTCTAATTCCACAAAAGCTCCAAAGTCAGTTAAACTAACCACTTTCCCTTTTACTTTCTGACCGATTTGATATTTTTGATTGACAGTACTCCAGGGATCAGGGGTAAGCTGTTTTAAACCGAGAGAGATTTTCTCTTCTCGTTCATCAAAATCGAGAACCATGACCTCTACTTCTTGGCCGACGGTGAATAATTCATTGGGATGCCGGATTCGGCCCCAAGTCATATCAGAAATATGGAGGAGTCCTTCCACTCCTCCTAAATCGATGAAGGCCCCAAAAGAAGTCAAGCTTTTAACTATTCCTTTAACTTTCTTGCCCTTTTCCAGTTGGTTGAAAACCCGAGCCTTACGTCGTTCTTTTTCATCCAGAAGATAGAGTTTTCGCGAAAGAACCGCATTAGCTGTTTTTCGATCAAAGCGGAGAATTTTAAATTTAAATATCTGGCCAATCAATTTTTCTGGATACTTGACTTTGCGGATATCAGCATGTGATTCCGGCAAAAAGGTGGGTACTCCCACGTCGACCCGATAACCGTTTTTAACTTTTTCCACTATTTTTCCTTCAATCCAGGAATCATGATGAAAAGCCTTTTCTAATTGATTGAGTGCTTTTTCAGCATCCGCCTTACGTTTGGAGAGATGAATGTAGCCTTCACTGGTTGAGGTTCGGATAATCATGGCTTCAATTTCGTCTCCAGGACTAATAGGCGCTGTTTCTAAACCGTTTTTAAATTCTTCAATAGGAATAACACCTTCGGATTTAAAACCGATATCGACTATGACATGATTTTCAGTAACTTTAACAATGCGCCCTTTGACTATTTTGCCGCGAGTTAATTCTTTAGAAGTAAATTGGTATTTGTCCAGAAGTTGTTCGTATTCTTCCATGGAAAAATCTTCGTCTTGGCTCGGGTTTTTAGTTACCTCTGACATGGGACCACCTTTTCTTCCTTAGATTGTTGAGATTTATATAAATTTTTAATCACGGCGACGGCTTCATGGAGAGCTTCGGGAGGAGTGGAGGCGCCGCCGGATAGACCGATTTTCTGAGCCTCTTTGATCATGGCCAAATTTATTTCAGAAGGATATTCTACGAAATAAGTGCGAGGAAGGATTTTTTTGGCTATTCGAAAGAGTTTATTGGTATTGGAGCTATTACGGCCTCCAATGATGATGAGGGAGTCTACTTTTCGGGCTAAAGCTGAGGTTGATTTTTGTCGGGCTAGCGTGGAGCCGCAAATAGTATTATAAACTTCAAGATGTTCTGTTTTTTCGACCAGAGCTGAGATTACTTTTTGGAAAACAGTCAAGTCCTGAGTAGATTGAGCTAAGACAGCTCTTTTTTGAGCCCGGGGAAGGCGTTGAGCTTCAGCTTCAGTTTCGACCACCCTGCCTTTGGAAGCACAATACCCCAGCAATCCTTGTGTTTCTGGGTGTCGGGCATTCCCGCAGATGATTACTTCTTCATTGTTTAAAGCCAGTTCCTTGACGAGATTCTGAATTTTTTTGACGTGGGGACAGGTGGCATCCTTGATTGAGATCCCCGGTTTGTTCAGTTTTTCAAAAATTTCCGGAGAAGCGCCATGGCTGCGAATAATTACTACTCCGTGGCTTATCTCGTCAGGATTGTTTATGGAATGGATGCCCTTTTTTTCCAATTGTTGAATGATCTGGGGATTGTGAATCAACTCCCCCAAGGTGTAAATGGGCTCGTTGGATTGAGCTCGGATGGCCTCGACCATGCGAAGAGCTCGCCGGACACCATAACAAAATCCTGAGTTCGGAGCTATTATTATTTCCATGGGTTCAAATAAGGCTAAGTGATGTGATAGTCTATCGCTTTCCTGCTTGTTTGTCAATCCTAAATATTGGTAAAATCTGAACTTAAGCTATTTTTTTAGCTATAAAGGATAGGCAAAGTTATCTCTCTTGCCGGGGAGAGTGGAGGAAAGGCTGAAATCCTTGTTGAAGCAATTCTTGGGGAGAAGGATAGTCGCTAAATTCAACTTTTTGGTGAGGAAATAATTCTCCTAAGTAGGAGGCTAGTGTTTTGACTGCAGCTAGGTGCCGGGCTACGCGGCGGGAGAGAGGAATTCCCCTTTCGTCATAAGGCACAAATAATCGACCCAGTTTGGCGGCTCGGACATAGTTATTATCTCGACCTTCAACAATCAAGGCCACCGAGGGCTTGCCTTTCAATCGGCCATGAGAAGCATTGGCAGTTTCTAAAAGCACAGCCAAAGCAGAGGTATTATCTCCCCATTCCCTATGACTTAATCCTCTCAAATTAGGAGGCGAAGCCTCCAAGCGAAAATCAAAACCCTCCATTTGCAGATCCATTAAAGCCATAGCCGCCAGCTCGGCTGCTCTTTCGTGAAAAACCATGGCATTTATGACAGGGTATTCTGGGGCTGCTTCATGCAGATCAATGGCCAAATGGATATTTTCACTTTTGATTAATTGGATAATTGCCCAAGCGACTTTTTCAGTGAGGGAACCCTTAGGTTGACCGGGATAGGCCCGGTTGAGATTGCGGCTTTCCGTACCAGCTAGTTTTTGGCCGGCAGGATTTGTGTAAGTAGTTGGGTCTGGCCATTGGTGGACTGGATTGGTCAACCGAGAGCCATACCGGAACCAGCGGATTCCTTGGCGAGCTGGTAAGAAAAACCGTTGAGGGTTGGCTTCGAAGGGATCATTGTGGGTAAATCCGCTTAAATTAGCCTGAGGAATAAGAAAAATACGTCCCTTTTTTACTTTTAAATTTTCAATTAAAACTACAGTGGCTATGAAACCGGCCGGTTCATTGGGATGCGTTCCTCCTAAGATAAGGATATTCCCTCCTTTTTCCTGTCCTTCAAAAAGATAAACTCGGGTATCCCCTGGAGTATGACTCAGATTGGGTAAATAGTGACTTAAACGAAATTGGCGGGTTAATCCGGCACTGGGAAAAATAGGCTCTTCTTGATGAAGAGAGAGAAAACTTCGTCCAGTTAGGAAACAAATAAGCCCCACTAAAAGGAGTAGTCCTAGAGAGATGCCTAAATGAAATTTGTTCATTTGTTTCTCAGAAGTTAATTTCATTTTATTAACAATAAACGGAGAAGAAAAAGAATTAAAACCAGAGCTGCCGAGAGTTGATATGAAAAGCGCTTTTCCCGAAAGAGATAAAGAATAAGATTCAAGCTCAGCCAAAGGAGAATTAATTGATAAATTATTCTCATTGTTCTTCTAATTTTAAAAAATTTTGTCTAGAAAGGGTCCTCCGAGTAAAAATCCTAGAGCAAAGATTAGTTCGAAAAGGGCTGGAATTAGGCAGTACCTCAGGACACGGAAGTAATTTTTCTCTCCAACTACTTGAGCCGCAAACATTCCAGCCAGGGCGGTCGGAGGCATTAAATCACCCAAACCAGCAATGGCAGAAAGTGCTGAGGAGGTGAGAATGGCGTTAGTGTTGATTAGAGCCAAGATGAAGGGAACTCCCAGGATAGAGGCAGACCCAAAAGCTGAAACTGCTCCAAAGAGGGGCATACTAATGGCTATGCCCAGGTAAAGAAGAGCTGGAGGAAGAGAGAGAAAAGCCAAAACAGTCCAGCCTCGACCTCCCGTCAAGGTCATAATTTGGATAAACATGCCTACTCCCACCAGAATGCTTAGAATAGGCAAAGCTTCTTCTAGGGCCTCCTGAGTCAAGAGGAAAAAATTCAATTTTTTCCAGTGTAGTCCCCAGGTAAATAAAGCTCCTCCCAGAAAAATCAAGGGAAGCCCCAGCTGGGAAACAAGCGGGAAAGAGGTACTTTGGAGGATAAGGAGGACAACAACCAGAATCAAAGGTAGATAAAGGCGCCAACCAGAATCACTTACTGGGAGAGAGGCAATAATTTCTTCCAATTCAGATTGTTTTAATGATTTCACCCCTCGAGAACCGATCCAAAGAGTAAATATTATGGCCAGGGGGATAACAATGGCTAAAAGAGGCAGAGTCAGACCTACATAGGGCATATCCACCCCAGCTCCCATAATCATCACCAGAATATTGACTGGGGGAGCAATCATCCCTAAAATGCCGGCCATGGCGATAAAAGCGGCTGTTTTAAGATGGTTAAGCCCCATTTTCATCAAAACTGGAGCAGCTAAAGCGCCGGTGGTTAAGACAGCTGTGGTTGAAGAGCCAGTGATCATTCCGGGAAACATAGCCAGAACCATCATGCTGAAAAGAAGAAGGAGCCGATGGCGGTGGAAACTGCGCAAGAGGAGAGCAGCGAAAGCATCGAGCATCCCTGATTTCTGAAGAGATTTCATAAAAATCATGGCTGTGGCAATGATTAAAATTGTCTCGAGGTAACCAAAACCCCCTTCAATGAGATGACGCAAAGCCAAACCATGACCACTTACTAGAGCTCCCAGGAGAGAAGAAAGGGCCAGGGCCAAACCAATCTGGATTTTAAAGCCCATGGCTAGGATAAAGAAAGCCAGGATCATCAGTAGAAGAGGCAGATAATCAGGCATAATCAATTACTCCGGATTAAAGATAATAATTGCTTTTTTCCTCTAGTTTGTATCAAACAGCCCCTGGCTCGTTCTATTTTGGCCATTCTTAGAGGTGAATTACGGTAAAGGGGAGTTTAGTTGAAAAATCTCTTTGAAATTGACTACAGCTTGGCTGGGTCGATCCAGAAGAATAAGAGGAATGTTGTTTGTTTGACAAATTTTGGTGAAAAGTTCATCCTGATTGCCAGAGCGAACAACTAGAGCTAAATCAGCTTGAGGTAGAAAAAGGTTAATAATTTTATCAGAAAGTTCACCGCGTCTGGATTGACCTCCCAAATGAAGACAAATAATGGGGATATTTCTTGACTCACAGGCAGCCAAAAGTGTCTTGACTCGATTTATTTCCTCATTCATATCCAATCCAGCTGCTCCTAACCCTTTAAGGCTGGCCCCAAGAACGAGAATCAGGGTTTTGTTTTCTCCCAAATTGTCTGGAGTAGCCATTTTGACCAAAGTAGCGTCGACGCCGGCTCTTTTGGCTATAACTGCAGCTAATTGAACTTCGGCACTCTGCCCGGCTGAAGTGATCAGCACAGGAGGTGAAAATTTAGGTAGATTTGATTGGGAGTAAGTTGTAGAAATCAAACCCAAAATTAAAACTGAACCCAAGAACAATAAAGAAAGCCTTAGATTGGATTTTTTGAAACTTTGTTGTGGCATTGCCTGACCTCTTTATTTTAAATTTTTAAGTTAATTTATTTAATATCCTCCGCCAAAGCCATCCCGGCGGGAGTCAGCTCCGCCTCGAAGGCCTTGGCCAGCTGGAAGAATAAGTATTCCTTGAGCACCTCCGAAATATTTATCATAGGCTTGTCGAAGAGAAATTTTATGGCCCATTTGTTGGAGTTTATCTAATACGGAAGCAGGGATGCGCTTTTCGACAAAGAGAGGTCTTACCTCTCCCTTGAGAGAATAAGAAAAAAATCGGGGAGCTTCAATGGCCTCGTCCAAGCCGAGACCAAATTCAACTATATTCAAGATTATTTGGGTCAGGCTGGAAAAGATTCGGGTTCCACCGGGCGAGCCTAGAACAAGAAAGGGTTTCCCTTGGTGGAAAAGAATTAGCGGACCCATGGAACTTAAGGGATGACGTCGGGAGCCAGGAGCATTAGGAGAGTTGGGGTTCCGGGAGAAATCATCCATGTGATTATTGAGTAAGAAGCCGGTTCCTTCAGGGACGATTCCTGAGCCAAAGAAATGGTTAATGGATTGAGTTAAAGAAACAATATTCCCTTGCTCATCGACTACACAAAGATGAGTGGTGTTGCCTGTGGTTTCATTTGAATGGCGGGGAGGCGAAAAGTCAGTAGAGGGATAACTCTCAGCCACCTTTTTCGGATTGATTTTGGCAATAAGCTTCTGAGCATATTTTTTAGAGATGAGTTGGGCCACCGGAATCTTGATAAATTCGGGATCTCCTAAATATCTGGCTCGGTCAGCGAAGATGAAACGCAGCGCTTCAGCGAAATAGTGAATATAATTGGGGGAGAGATATCCCCATTTCTTAAGGGGAAGATTTTCGAAAATAGAAAGCAGTTGAATGATATGTAATCCGCCAGAGCCAGGAAGAGGAATGGTCCAGATTTCGTAGTCTTTATAAGTTCCCCGCAAAGGTTTGACTTCGAGAGGTTGATAAGAGGCGAGATCTTCCAGAGTCATTATGCCGCCCTTTTTCTGCACAGCCTGAACTATTTTTTGAGCGAGTTCACCTTTATAAAAAAACTTTATCCCTTTCTTGGCCACAAGACGGAGAGTCTTAGCTAAAGCCGGATTGCGGAAAAGGTCACCGGGCTCAAAGGGGAAACCTTGATTAAGGTAACATGAATTTTCTCCATCCATCTCCAAAAGTTTGTCATATTCATCTTTATTGATTGAAGAAAAAGTAGAGCTCACGGGAAATCCGGTTTCGGCTATTTTGATAGCTGGTTGAAAAACCTTTTGTAGAGAGAGTGTTCCGTATTTTTGAAGGGCGTAATTCCAGCCGGCCAGAGCCCCCGGAACAGCTACAGCCAAACCGTGAGTCCGGCGCCATTTAGGCTGGAGTCGGCCGGCCAAATGGAACATAGTGGGTTGAGCCGCCGCCGGCGCTCTTTCTCGAAAGTTGATCACAGTGACTTTTTTTTCTTGGGCTAGATAAATAACCATAAAACCGCCACCGCCAATCCCTGAAGCAAAGGGTTCAGCGGCATTTAAAGCAGCTGCAGTGGCTATGGCGGCATCAATGGCGTTGCCCCCTTGACGTAAAATTTCCACTCCGGCTTTAACTGCCAGGGGATGGGCAGCGACAACCATGGCCTTAGAAGCCTGAAAATCATGAGGCTGATGTCGATCGGCCGGAGATTGGTTATGTCCGGAAAGAGGAGTTAGACTCAAGTAAAGGCTTAGACCTATCAGAAATAGTTTTTTCATCGCTTTAAGCAGAATCATTCTTTTTCTCCTGTTTTTCCTCCAGAAGAGAGACTAATTCTTCTTCTTGCGGTAGATCGTCCAGGCTATTTAAACCAAAATAAGTCAAGAATTTTTTGGTGGTGCGATAAAGAAAGGGTTTGCCCGGGGCTTTTTTGCGGCCAGAAATTTTTATCAATTTCTTTTCCAAAAGAGTTTTGACTGCCTGAGCAGAATCAACTCCGCGTAAGGCAGAAATTTGGGCTAGAGTGACGGGTTGATGATAGGCAATTACAGAAAGGGTCTCCAGGGCCGCTGAAGAAAGGCGACTTTTTCTTTCCTGGTCCAAGAGCTGCCGGATGTAAGGGTCAAAATCGGGTTTGGTGGTGAAGAGAAATCCCCCAGCTGCCTGGATAATTTGAATACCTCTTTGGTTGGAAGCATAGCTCTGGAGGAGTTCTTCTGCTGCTTTCTCTATCTCCTCTGGAGGGAAGTCGGTGAGAAGACTTTTAATTTTTTCCAAAGAAAGGGGCTCTAAAGAAACAAAAATCAATGATTCAATAATTTCTTTAAGCCGGGTATTCATCCTGTCGTCCTTGGAAAAGCCAAACTTTGATCGGTTGGAAAAGATTGTCCTGGAGAGCGATAACTACTTTTCTTTTAATTAATTCAAGGAGAGCAAAGAAGCTAATCAAGGCTTCTTCCAGAGAAGATTGGCTATAAAAATACTCTTCGAAGTCGAGAAACTGGGCTTTCTTTAAAGAAATCAGGATTTCCCTGATTTTTTCTTCCAAGGAAAATTTTTTCCCTTCAGGTAAAGTAACCGATTGCCCTTCTTTCATTTTAAGAAGGGTAAAGAATTTTTCGGCCAGATCAAAAATACTTATTTCTTCTAAGTCAATTTGTTCCTCAGGAGGAGATAAGGAAAAAGGGAGGTTCTTTCTTGACCAGAGTTTACTCTGGGCTTCCTCGCGAGTCCGGAGGAGTTGGCTTATTTTTTTTATGCGTTCGTAATCAAGTAATTGGGAAACAAGAGGTTGTCGGGGGTCTTCTTCCAACTCATAATCTTTTTCCCGAGGCAGGAGCATCTGGGATTTAATATAAATCAGGATAGCCGCCATCAAGAGAAACTCTGCTTCTCTTTCCAGATTGAGATGTTGTTTTTGTTCTAAATAAGTTAAATATTCCCTGGTAATGAGAGCGATAGGAATGTCGTGGATATTTATTTTTTTTTTTCGGATCAAAAAGAGAAGGAGATCTAGTGGGCCTTCAAAAAAGTCCAACCGGACTTCATAACCTGGTGTCTCTTGTTCAGAAGTCACGCTAGCCAACTTTCCTCCTAAAATCCTATGGCCTGCCGGACTTCATCCATTGTTTTCTGAGCCACAGCTCGAGCTTTTTTATTGCCTTCTTCTAGAATGTCCCACACGTCTTGGGGATGCTGTTCGTACGCCCGTCTTTTTTCCCAATAGGGAGTGAGTCGTTCAATCAAGGCTTCAATGACTACTTTTTTACAATCTAGGCAGCCAATAGAGGCAGTTTGGCAGCCCTTAGCTAACTCGTCACGTTTTTCTTTAGAGACAAAAGCTTTATGCAGAGTAAAGACCGGGCAATCCTCCGGTACTCCCGGATCAGTCCTTCGCTTCCGTCTGGTATCAGTGACCATAGTTGAAATCTTCTGACGGATTACTTCGGGAGGGTCTTTTAAATAAATCGCGTTGCCAAATGATTTAGACATTTTTCGGCCGTCAGTCCCAGCTAATTTAGGAACCTCGGTCAGGAGCATTTGGGGCTCGGGAAAGACTGGTTGGAAAATTCGGTTAAAGCGCCGGGCGATTTCCCGAGCGAGTTCAAGATGATATGCTTGGTCCTCGCCCACAGGGACAAGATTGGCTTTATAAATGAGAATATCAGCTGTCTGGAGCACTGGATAGCCCAAAAAGCCATAGGTGTTCAGATCCTTGTCAGGAATATTGCGCTGCATTTCTTTGAAGGTCGGCACTCTTTGTAACCAAGGGAGAGGAATAATCATAGAAAGCAACAGATGGAGTTCAGCATGTTCTTTTACCTCGGATTGGACAAAAAGAACGCTTTTTTGCGGATCAAGACCGATACTGAGCCAATCCACGGCCACTTCAAAAGTATTATGCCGAATAGATTGAGAGTTCATGTATTCAGAGCTGAGAGCATGCCAGGTGACAATAGTATAAAAACAATCGTATTTCTCCTGGAGTTTAAGCCAATTAGGCAAAGCTCCAGCCAGATGGCCTAGATGGAGAGGACCTGTGGGGCGCATCCCACTAAGAACCACGTTTTTTTTGGCTTGAGCCATCTTCTTTTTCAAAAGAAAACTAAAGTGTAAATAATTATTTCAATTGGACGGATAATGATATTAAGAATACCCAGGTAAATCAAGCCTAGAACGATTAAAAATCCAAAAGGACGAATCCGTTCATATTTAGCCGCAAGTTCAGCTGGGAGGAGACCAAGCATTACTCCTCCTCCATCCAAAGGGGGAACCGGAATGAGGTTGAACACAGCTAGATAGGTGTTGATGAGGATAGCGTAAAAAAGAATGAGAGCCAGGCCTTCCAGAGGATAAAATCCAGGAGGGAGAGCTCCCCTTCCTAAGAGTAAGTTGCGGAGGAAAGAAGAGATACTTGGATTGATTAGTTTTAAAAAAATAAGAACTACTAGAGAAAGGAAGGCCACACTTAGATTGGCTATAGGGCCGGCTGCCGAAATCCACAAATTATCTTTTCTCGGATCCCGAAGATTAAGAGGGTTGACCGGCACGGGTTTAGCCCAACCGAAAGCAGGAAAACCCGCCAATACCAGGAGGAGGGGCAGAAGAACCGTGCCTATTGGGTCGATGTGAGGCAGGGGGTTTAAAGTTACTCGACCGAGAAGCTGAGCTGTAGGGTCTCCGAAACGGGCCGCCATCCAACCATGGGCGGCCTCGTGGACCGTAATAGCGAAGAGCAAAACAAATAGGCTAATAATTATCGATATAAAGCTCATTTTAAGTTTACATTTATATCATATTTCAGGGGAAAAATAAACTTGAACAGCTCAGTTGACCCTTGTCTTCACCTACTTTTAATTATTTGGCTAACCTTAATTCTAAATTAGAAATAGGAAATGTTTATAAGGTCAAAAAATGAAAAGAAGAGGGGATACATCTTAGTTTTATCCCCTCTCCAAAATAGATTTTTTACTATTAGCTTTTTAAGATAGGTGTAAAGAAGGGACCACAATTCTACGCTAGGAATGCCCCCATTCATTCATCATCCGCCAGGGGCTCATGCCGGTTCCCCCACCAGCTCCATCGACGGTCAAGAGGTCTATTTTAGCTTTAGAGGCATATTTGACTGCTCGAGCTAAATCAGCTGGACGGTAAGCACCTGTTTTAAGAAAGACATACTTGGCCCCAATTTTTCGCAACTCTTCGACTCGTTTCATAAAGCTTTCTTCTTCCACCATACTCAGGCGGGAATGCCGTTCAAATTCCTTAAAGCTGCCTCTCTTGAAAGCCTCAATTACTTCCGGGTCGAAGGGATCGGGTAAAACAATGTAACCTTCCCGGGTTCCAATGGCATAAGCGCCGATAATCATGCCTTCTAAAACGCGATGGTGATTGCCTTCCATCAAGTTGTGATCCATATAGGCTCCAGGGGCACCTTCATCGGGGTTACAACTCACATATTTTATTTCCCCTTGGGTTTGGCGCGTAGATTGCCATTTGTTTCCAGTAGGGAAACCAGCTCCTCCTCGACTGCGAAGTCCCGTTTTTTCACCGATTCAATTACTTGTTCAGGGGACATGGTAGAGAGTACTTTTCCTAGAGCACTATAACCACCCAAAGCAAAATAATCTGTTATATCAGTTGGGTCGAGCAAAGCGTTGTCTCCCAGAACAATTCGCTTTTGTTTGGTGTAAAAAGGAATTTCCTTCTCTTTGGGGTAGGTCTTTTTGTTCTGAGGATCAATATAGAGAAGCCGCTCAATTATTTCGCCTTGTTCTATAATTTTGGTTAATATCTCCTGGGCATCTTTGGGTTGGAGTTTTTGGTAGAAGATATTCTCAGGGTGAATGATGATATTGGGCTCAGCTTCGCAAAATCCATGACATCCTGTAATTTTGAGGGCCACTTTCTCTTCTAAATTTTTACTTTGGATAGCTTTTTCTAAAGCTTCAATTATTTCCATTGCTCCCCAGGCTCAACCACACGTTCCGGCGGAAACCTTAAGAATAATTCGCGGGTCTTTTTGCCGTTTTAGATTTTCCTGGCGGATAATTTCCTTTAACTTTTCATAATTGCTTATTCTTTTATTTTCCTTCATTGTCCTTCTCTTTCTTTTGGTATTTCTTGAGGATTGAATCAATTTTGCGGATGGTGGTTTGGGCGGGATAGTTTCCATCAACAACCACTACGGGTCCAATGGCACAACAGCCCAAACAAGCCACAGATTCGAGACTAAATTCTCCATCGGGAGTTGTTTCTCCACAGGGAATATTTAGTTTTCGTTCAAACTCTTCTAGGATTTTAGGAGCACCTCGGACATGGCAAGCGGTGCCCATACAAACAACAATTTGATGTTTTCCTTTTGGTTTCAAACTGAAAGAGCGGTAAAAAGTGGCTACACCGATAATGTCAATGAGGGGAATGTTCAATGTTTTTGAGGCAATTTCTAAGGCTTCTTTAGGTAAATAATGGTATTCGTCCTGAATGTCTTGAAGAATGGAAATGAGGGCGTGTTTTTGATTATTTTACTTAGCAATTAAGCTTTTAATTCTTTCAGTATCGACATTCACTGATATTCCTCCATAAATTTTTTCTTATAGAAAAATAGTCTGAAGATAAAATTTATAATGAAATTTTTTTTTGGCTCGAAAAGGTTAGATGAAGTCGTTCATCCAAAATAAAACACAGAATTATCTTTTTTCTAATAATTTTTATGAGGCCTCCTCTAAGCTTTTGCCCTCTGGGCAGAATATGAAAATATTAATCCTTAATTGATGACTTTGTTTTATAACAAAGCCGTGCTTGGCTTATCAAGTAAAAGCATTCTTTATTTTTTAGCTAGTTTTTAACTAGGAGATGAGCGCTGATTTTTTAGAGGAAAGGCAAATATTTTTTGATTTCATACTCGCTTACTTGTTTATCAAACTCATTAGAGACATGTTTTTTATATTCATCAATTTCCCATTTTTTGTTGGCCAGAAATTTTTGGAAAAGGTGATCGCCCAAGGTTTCTTTCAGAAGCGGGCTTTTCTCCATCAAGCGAATTCCTTCTTCCAAATTCCGGGGCAGAGTTTTAATATTTAATTTTTTTTGTCGAGAGGGGCTCATTTGATAAATATTTTCTTCTACTGGAGGCAGAAGAGGATATTTCTTCTTTACCCCCTCTAGACCCGCGCGAAGCATGGTGGCGAAGGCGAGGTAAAGATTACAAGCTGGATCAGGGGCTCTTAATTCAATCCGAGTGGCTTTTTCTTTACCGGGTTGATATTCCGGCACTCGAATATAGGCAGAGCGGTTTCTCTGTCCCCAGGCAATATAGACGGGTGCTTCATATCCCACAATGAGTCTTTTGTAGGAATTGACCCATTGACAAAGAACAGGGGCAATTTCCCGAGCGTGAACCATTAAACCGGCAATGTAATGTTGAGCGAAAGTTGAAAGATGAAAGCCGTTTCGATAGTCAAAAAAGATGTTTTTATCCCCCTTCCAAAGTGATTGATGGACGTGCATGCCGCTCCCGTTTTGACCATTAAGAGGTTTGGGCATGAAAGTGGCGTATAAATTGTGCATCCGCGCTACCTTTTTAACCATATATCTGAAGATCATGCCGATATCAGCCATTTCCAAAGCATTGGTATAGCGGAGATCGATTTCATGCTGGCCATTGGCTACTTCGTGGTGATCATATTCAGAAGCAATGCCCATTTTTTTAAGGAGAAGCTGAATTTCTTTGCGGATTTCACCGTGACGGCCTCCAAAAAAATAGCCGCCATGATCAAGAGGTTTGGCCTCAAATTCCGAAGGGAAAAGGAAAAATTCTAATTCAGGACCCACCATGAAGTCATCGATTCCAAATTCACGGCGGCTATAATCTAAAGCTTTCTTAAGAATATATCGAGAGTCGCCTTCATACGGCTTGCCTTCGGGCGTCAGAATGTCACCAAACATGATCCCTTCTCTCCAGGAATTTTCGGGATAGAACCCATGGTATTCCCAAGGCAGAAGACGGAAGGTACTTGCTTCTGGTTTAATGACCAAATCACTTTCTTCAATGCGGACAAATCCTTCGACTGAAGATCCGTCAAAACCTTTACCGTTAAGGAAGGCCTTTTCTAATTCATCTTTGGGTATAGTAAAATCCATGGGGCGGCCGAGAATATCGGGAAAAATTATGCGAATAAACTCCACTTTATTCTTGGGATTGGCCACAAAGCGGAGAACTTCTTCTTCATTATGAAACCCATAGCCGGGGGAGCTTACTTCCTTTTTCATCTCACACCTCCATTTTTGTTTTAATTTTATAGTTATAATTGTTATAAATGTCAAGTAAAAATTATTCTATTGACATAATTATTTGAAAATTATAAATTAATAAAGACATATGTGTTAAATGAAGGATAAAATGGTCGATAAGCTTACCCGAAAGATTATTAATGTCTTAAATAAAAATGCCCGCTTGAGTTTTCGGGAAATAGCTAGAGAGACCAAAACCTCGGTCACAGCTGTAATTCGAAGGATAAAAAAATTAGAGGAAAATGGAGCCATCATAGGTTATGTTCCTTTAATCAACCCTCGCTATTTTGGTTTTGATTTGATTGCCATAATTGCTTTAAGGATCTCAAAAGGGAAATTAATAGAAACCCAGGAAATAATCGCCCGTTATCCCCGAGTTATGGCTGTTTATGATATTACCGGGGAATGGGATTCAATTGTTATTGGATATTTCCAGAATCGGGAAGAATTGAATTCCATGATTAAGAAAGTATTAGCTCTCCCTTATGTTGAGAGAACTGTAACTCATATTGTTTTAAATGTGGTCAAAGAAGAAAGGCGATTCTGGTTGGATAAATGAAGATTGCCTTGCTTAGTGGCCACGGCTAAAATTAAAAAGTAAAAAACAAGAATTAAATTAAATGAAATTATAAGAAAATTTTGTTATAATTTTTTTTAAATTACTAAATCATTAATTACTGACCACTAATTGCTAAATTATTAATAACGATAAATTTGGAAAAAGGGATTAATATATTATCTTGACAGAGTTTTTAGTTCTGAGATAATTAAATTCTTCATTTTTATTTTTTAGGAGAAGAGGCGATGAAGAAACAAGAGCATTCACCTATAGGCCATCATTATATAGCCGAAGCTTCAGGTTGCGATCCTGATGTCATTGGCAGTGTGGAGAAAGTTCAGCAAATTTTAGTCAAAGCAGCTGAAATAGCCGGAGCCCATGTCTGGGCAGTTTCTTTCAGTCGATTTCCTCCCAATGGTGTTAGCGGCGTGGTGGTTATTTCTGAATCTCATATTTCCACTCACACGTGGCCCGAATATCGCTATGGAGCTCTAGATATTTATACTTGTGGCAATTCTGGTGATCCAGAAAAGGCTATTGCTTACGCAGTCAAAGCTTTTGGAGCGACTTCTTCCCATATTACGGAAATAACCCGTGGAATTGATGAAGGAGATCAGATTTTTTACCACAGTTTTGTCACTTGGGAAGAGGATTTCGATGAACTTCCCCTTAAGAAAGGGATGCCCAATAATTACCAAAATAACAAGAAGCTGTAGAAAAATAACTCTGCAACTTGCTGGCTGACCTCCTGTCTAGTCGGCAAACTAGAAAATTGATAAATATATATAAATCCTGGTCTATTCATAAATTAAAAAAATTTGAGCCAAGAACAGCCAAAAATCTTAGCGGGTGATTGGTCCAATCTTTTTTGGTTATTCCCTCTCTCTTCTTTTTCTAACGTATTATATATCAATACTTTATGAAGGAAAAGATCTTTTTTATGAATTATCCAGGTAAATAATATTAAAACTATAAAATAGCTGCAAAATTTGGGGGTTAAATTTTTAAATATGCTATAATTAAAAAGAATGGGAAGAATTTTTATTTTTTGTCTCCTTTTTCTTTTTTTGGGGGGGGTGGCAGCCAGCTCAGAGGAATATCCTAATAGCGCCAAATTATCGGAGTTAATTAAAGGAATAAAATCTGCTTTGGAAACAATGGATGGTGAGGCCTACTCGAAATATTTTTCCCCTGAAATTCTGCAGCAGGAAAAAAGAAGTTTTTTATCTTTCCTCAGGGAGAAAGAAGTAGAGTCGATAAAAGTTTTTCCTTCTCGAGCTGTGGTTGAGGGAGAACAGGCTGAGGTAAAGTTAAAAATTTTATTTCTTCGTCGGGTTTCGGTTATTATTGATGTCTGGAATTTTTATTTTCGGTGGCAGGGGAAGCAGTGGGAGATTATAGCTAGAGAAACTTCTCCAGAGCGGAAAATTCTCTATCGCTTAAAAATTCCAGCTGAGCGGGTTGAGCTGGCCAAAACAGTTAGGATCAAGCATGCTGATTTGGAACTTAATTTTGAAAATGCGGTCTGTTTTTTTGATAATCTGCCCCAATTAGAGACTGCTTTATTAGTTATTGGTCCAGGGGAATTCCAATTTAGTCCAGGAGTGGCCAATGAACGGCATTATCTCAAGCTGATGTTCGGCCAAGAAAGATTGGTTGATCAGTTAAAGTACGCTTATTTAAGATTTTCTAATTCTTTCTTTAAAAATAATATTTCGATTGAACCCTCTCGAGAGAATTGGCAACCCCCTCGTTCTTTACTTAATAAAGCATATTCCTTGTTTGCCCGACACTATTCGCGTTCTTTTACAGTGGAAAATTCTTTAATGTCGGAGTTTCTCTCTTTTATTCCTCAAGGAGACGAGGTTGTTTTTGAATTTGAGGGTAAAAAAACGGGCATTATGACCTATGTTTTTTCTCCTTTTGCCGAAGAAGAAATTAATCTTTTTCAGTGGAAGGGCGAGAGAATTGTTAATCTCTATTCCCCTGAGTCTGAAGGTCAAAAGCGAATGTTTGTTTCTTTTGGTCGGATGTTTGATATTGATGCCTATAAACTCGAGATTGATTATAATCCTAAAGACTCATATCTTTCTGGAAAAGCCCAGATTAAGATCATTCCGCTGGTGGATTCCTTAGATAGTTTGAAGTTTAAATTTCACCAGGATCTGGAAGTCTTGAAGGTTTATGATCAGCAGAAGAATGAATTAATTTTTAATCGCGATCGGTTGAGGAAGTTATTTTACGTATACCTCCTTAGGCCCCAAAAAAGAGGCCAGCCTTTTTATCTTGAAGTTTTTTATCGAGGGAAAATTCAACCTGAGGAACTAACTAGTGATGTGGTTAAGGGACCCCAATATAAAGATGAAATAATTTTTATTCCTCCCAAATTTGAAACCCATCTTTTCAGTCAGTCTTCTTACTGGTATCCCGCCCCACCGGATGATGATTATTTTCAGGTTGAACTGCGGGCTATCTTCCCTCCAGGGTTTAATTGTATTTCCAATGGTGATTTGGTGGAGAAAGGGCAAATAGGCATGACTGAGAGAGTCGAAGAATTGGAGAAAATTGGCCATCAATATTGTACTTATAAGACTCGTTTTCCGATTAAATACATTTCTTTTATTGTGGGTAAATTTGAGGAGCGAGGTCAAAGACAGGCAAAAAAAATCCCAGTGGTTTATTATCAGGCCTCAGATACAGGCTATTACCATCGCGAATGGCTGGCGGAAGCGGAAAAGATGATTGATTTTTATAGCCAGGTCTTTGGTTCTTTTCCTTATGAAAAATTATATCTTGTCCAGAGGTTGTGGCCCCAAAAAGGAGGGCATAGTCCAGCTTCTTTTGTCATTCTTAATGAACTACCGCGTTTTCCCGGTCGGAGCCGCCTCTTAAAAGTCCATAGCCCGGTAGATCTCTCTCGGTGGAAAGGATATTTTTTGGCTCACGAAATAGCTCACCAGTGGTGGGGCCAGGCTCTATCCTGGGATACCTATCATGATCAGTGGCTAAGTGAGGGCTTAGCTCAATTTGCGGCCCTTCTTTACTTAGAGAAAAAGTATGGTGAGAAAGCATATCGGCAGATAATTAAGAATATGTCAAGAGGAGTAAGAGAGAAGGCCCATATAGGTCCCATCACTATGGGCTCTCGATTAAGTTTTTTAGATTTTGAAGCCTATCAAACTATTGTCTACAACAAATCAACTTTGGCTTTATTAATGTTGAGGGATTTAGTGGGGGAGAAAGCCTTTTTCAGCCGCCTGAGAAAATTCTTTAATGATTATAAATATAAAGCGGCTCGTACCGCCGACTTTTTTCGCTATTTCAAGGATTTGGAGTTTTTCCCCCTTCCGGAGTTTAGAAACAAATGGTTCGAGGATTACCATTTGCCGGTAGTTTACATTTATTATTCAGTAAAAGATGTTCTTACTTCACCAAAATTGCATGTTGAGTTGAACCAGCCTCAAAATTGGTTTCCTTTCCCTCTGCGTGTTAAGTGGGAAGAAAATGGGCAAGAGGTGGTGAAGGTTATTCCTGTGAATAAGCGGTTTATTAAGATGGATTTTAAGTTAAATAATCCACCTCGGAAAATTAAGTTTAATCCTTGGGAGGAAATTCCCGGTAAATTTTATGTCAAGAAGGTTTCCTGAGGTCCGGTTTTTTCCTGAAAAAGAATCAATAATTGTGGGGATTAATGTTTAATCTCTTAATCATAGCATTTAAAGTGGTAGGTTTTATTTTTAATAATTCGGCTGCTTTCTTTTGAATGCCGTTGGCTTGACGGAGAGCATCAGTGATGACCTTTTTTTGGTAATTTTCCAAAAGCTCTTTTAAACCCAGTTCGGGCTGATCTTGGGAAATTTTATCCGGGGAGGGCTTCCGGAGGATGGCCGGGGGGAGTAAATCTTTGGTAATTATTTTTGATTGAGTGAGGACCACTGCTCTCTCAATAGCATTTTCCAATTCTCGAACATTTCCTGGCCAGTCGTAATTTTCCAAAACTTCCCAAACATCATCTTTTATTCCCAGAATTTCTTTGTTATTCTCTTCACTATAGACTTTCAGGAAATGGTGGACAAGAAGAGGGATATCTTCTTTTCTTTCCCGAAGCGGAGGGAGTTCGATTTTGATGACATTTAATCGGAAATATAAATCCTCTCTGAATTTTTTTTGGTGAATAAGTGTTTCTAGGTCAGTATTGGTGGCGGCAATCACCCGCACATCCACCCGAATGGTTTCAGTGCCGCCGAGACGCATGAATTCTCGATTTTGCATTACCCGAAGAAGCTTAGCCTGAGTTTCCAAATTGAGAGAGGAAATTTCGTCGAAGAAGATTGTGCCCCGATGAGCCGCTTCAAAGAGACCTTTTTTTTCGGTCACAGCCCCCGTGAAGGCCCCTTTGACATGGCCAAAAAGGTGACTTTCTAAAAGATCCGGGGGAAGGGAACCACTGTTGACGACAATAAAAGGTTGATCAGCTCGATCACTGGTTTGATGGATAGCTCTGGCTACTAACTCTTTGCCTGTACCGCTTTCTCCTTGAATCAGGATGGTGCTCCGGGTGGGAGCCGCCGCCTTGATCAGATCAAAGACTTTAGCCATCGCTTTACTCTTGCCGATTATTCGCTCAAAATCATATTTTCGATGGAGTTCTGTTTTTAATCGGAGGTTCTCTTCCTGAAGGCGGCGGTGCCGAATACCTCGTTTAATAGCCAAAAGAAGCTCTTCATGTTTAAAAGGTTTCTGAATATAATCAAAGGCACCGTTCTTCATGGCCTCAATAGCCGATTGAATGGAGCCGTAAGCAGTAATGATAATGACTACAGCCAGCGGGTCGAGTTTAATAATCTCTTTAAGAACCTCTAGACCGTTGAGTCCGGGCATGAGTAAATCAAGAAGAATTAAATCGAAGGATTGAGATTGATGTTTTTCCAAAGCTTCTTCGCCGCTGGAGGAGATCTCCAATTGATATCCTTCCGGCGAGAGAAGGTCAACTAAAACCTCATGAATGATAGGTTCATCATCAACTATATGAATTCTGCCCTGAGTTTTCATTGTTCTCCTCTAGTTTATTACGGATTTTAAAGATCCTTTGTTTTGGACTTTTAAAGGAAGATAAATAGTAAAGCAGGTTCCTTGGCCGACTTCGCTTTCGACTTGAATTTGACCTCCGTGTTCTTTAACAATAGCATAACTGATGGATAATCCCAAACCTGTACCTTTACCTAGACCTTTAGTGGTAAAGAAAGGATCAAAAATATGGGGAAGATGCTGAGGTTTAATTCCCGTGCCGGTGTCTTTGATGCAAATGATAGCCTGGCTGTTTTTCTGTTCTAATTGAATACTTAATTTTCCTCCTTGGGGCATAGCATCAAGAGCATTAAGAATAATATTGATAAAAACCTGTTGGAGTCTTTCTTGTTGAGCCCAAATTTTAGGCACTGGCTGGAGGTGTAGATCTAACTGGATATTCATTTTTTTGAGTTTGTAATCTATCAAAGATAAAATTTCTTCTAGACTTTCTTTTAAATTGACCGGCTGGAAGGCCGAGGTTTCGGGGTTCCGGGCAAAATTAAGGAGATTTTTGACAATTCGAGCCACTCTTTCAGTTTGTTTTTCTATTTTTTGGAGGATAGGTTGATAAGTGGAGTCATTGAGTTTTTTCTGGAGAATTTGAATATAGCTAGAGATTCCGGTCAAGGGAGTATTGATTTCATGAGCTACACCAGCGGAGAGAAGACCAATGGAAGCCAGTTTTTCAGAAGTCAACAATTGTTGTTGAAGGGACATTTTTTCAGTAACATCTTCAAAAACAATGACTGTGCCATAAGGGTGCATTTTATTGTCTAGGAGAGGTGTTTTGGCAATGTCAAATATCTTTTTCTCTCCGGTTGGCATTTCTAGTGAGACTTCACTTAAAAGACGGAATTCGTGTTGCGTATCGGGAGGGAAAATGGAGAGGAAGTTTTTTTTGCCTAAGAGTTGACTTAACCGTTGCCCAATAGCCGAGTTCTTGGGAATAAGGAAGAGCTGTTCCATTACCCTATTCCAGCCCGTGACGATGCCTCTTTCATCCAGAACTGCTACTCCCACGGTCAAACTTTCGATGATATTTTGACTGTAATCCTTTAGTTTCTCCAGTTCCAGAGCTCTTTTTTGAACTTGGTTATAAAGATAAGCATTTTCGAGGGCCAGAGCTACTGAAGGAGAAATGGTGTGCAGAAGATCCCAATCTTCACTATTGAGAAAACTCTTATCTGATTTTCGCCCCATGGCCAAGGCCCCGATTATTCTCCCTTCTAGGAATAAAGGCAAAAGATGGTAGATACCCTGGCGAGTGAGGGCTTGGTAATTGAATGGAATCTCTTTTTGGTCCGCCGAAGGTAAGAGGGAAAGAAACTTTTTCTCTTTTAAATATTCTAAAAGATGGGGCTCCAGGGTAATTGTTGAACCCAAAGCTGGCATGTTTCCTTTGGCTTCCAAAACAGTCAAAAGATGTTCTTTGTTTTCTTGAGGCAAAAAGAGAGCGATATCTTTGATCGCCAAAGCCTGGCTGATGAGGTCCACTAAAGACCGGGAAAGTTTTTTTAAGTCTCTTTCTCGAGCTAATTCTTGGGAGATAGAAAGGAGGGTTTTTCGGTATTGATAACTTTTTTTATAAAAGATGCGGTCGATTAGAGACTGGAAAAGTTTGGCAAGAGGAGAAAAAAGAGTGCCTCCTAGAAGAATAGCGATGATACCGAGGATGAAAACATTGAGTTTATTTTCCGAAAATAATTGAGTTTGAGAACTGACGAAAAAATAGAGAATGGTTAAAACGATATAAGAGGCAATCAAGGTCAGGGCTTTTTTAAGAAGGACTTCAATGTCCAGAAGACGGTAGCTGGTTAGAGAGTAGGCAAAAGCGAAGGGAATAATGGCCAGGAAGACCACTGAAAGTTCAGCGGCCCTGGTCGGCACTGAATTGAGAAGAAAAGGGAAAACATAGAGGGTAATAAAAGGTGTGTGGCCTAGAATTAAACCATAAGTAATCCACTTTAATTGTTTTTTGATCAAGGGATTAAGAGTTCTCAAGGTGTCAAAACTCAAGAGAATTAAAGTTAGGAGGGTAAGAATTAAATAATGAATTAAATCCAGCCGGAGAGCTGAGGAGTAGATTTGACTGATGAGGCTTGAATCCAGTCGGAAGAGAGAAGTGAGATGAAGGAAAATTCGGACCAAGAGAAGGAGTCCAGCAGGAAGATAAATGATATAAATTGAAGGAATATACCGCCTGAAGGAAATTGGTCGCCGGGGGAAATAAAGGAAAGCATGAAGAATGAGAGGAGGAAAGAAAAGGAAGGCTATTTCATCCAGCCAGTAGAAAATGTTATCCAAAAAGTTCATCTCTCCAGTAGGGGAGAAAACAAATACGCCGAAGAAAGAAAGAGTGATAAGAAAAAATAGAAGAGTAGGTTTAGCCAACAGTCTTCGTGAAGTTAGAGAAACGATTATTCCAGAGATAAATATGGTTGAACCAATGAGGAGAAAGAAAAAATAAAGCGGGTCAACTTTTTTAGTGGTGAGGAAAAAGGAAGGAAAAAGAAGTTCACCTTCTCGTTGGATTTGATAAGAGACTCTTTGACTGGAGAAATAAGCTTGCCAAATGGTTTTAGTGAGATCAATTTTATTTTTGATAGGGTAAATAACTTCTTGAATTTTAATGGAGAAGAGAACATCTCCTTTTTTGAGTCCAGCCAAATAGGCTGGACTTCCCGGAGTGACCTTTTCTACAGTTAATCCTGCTTTTTTTTGAACCCAATAAACACCGTCGGTGGGCTCTTGCCAGGCTATCTTCCGGGTGACATTCAGAATGGCTAAAATGGTCAAGGGAGCAATAGCCAGCAAAATGAAAATTACTTTTTTATTCATCTCAGGTTTTATCAATTTGAGGGAAAGGAAAATCTTCTCATTTTAAACGATAAATCCTTTTAATTGAGAATATGGCGTTCCCCGGATCGAATAGCCCAGAAAATATTGGGTTGAGCTAGGTATTTTTTTAATTCGGGATTTTCTAAAAGGCCTAGAGGTCGCCAATTGCGATTAAGGACTTTGCTCATATAGTCGGTATTTTGTTGTTTCCCTGGGGCCCACTTTTGGGAAAAAGAAGAGTCAGAGCTCTGGATATAATACCACCCCCCGGTTGATATTATTATCACTAACAAGCTAATAAGAAGAATCGTCTTTTTATTTATTTTTTTTGATTTAGCCATGGGTTCATTAATTTAAAGATAGAAGGTTAAGGATTTTTTGTCAATAAGCCCTCTCCGAATTGGTTCCTTTTGATTATTAGGTTAAAGCATTAGTCAAGATTGACAACCTAGAGAGGATACCCTAATATTTGATTAAAAGAGTTGGAGAGGATTTATTTAAAAAGAGATGCCCAAATATTTGTGCCGGATGGCTACTGAAAAAGGGCAAGTAATAAGTCGGCTTTTTGAGGCCCCCTCCTCAGAAGAAGCTCGCCGTTACTTTGAAGAGCATGGGTTTTGCGTTCTTTCAGTTAGAAAAGACTGGAAAAGTCTTTCCGTGCCTCATCTTTCTTTAGGAAAAAAGGTCAAAGATAATGATTTCATTCTTTTTAATCAAGAGTTTGTGGCTTTAATTAAAGCTGGTTATCCCATCTTGAAGAGTATTCAAATTCTTTTGAAAAGAGTCAAGAATCCTTTTCTTAAAGATATTTTAATGAAAGTAGAACGAGATGTCCGTGAGGGAAAATCTTTATCTGAGGCCTTCTTTCCTTATGAAGATGAGTTTTCGGTAGTGTATACTGCTTCCCTCATGGCGGGCGAAAAAAGTGGCAATTTGGCTTCTACTCTGTCCCGTTATAATAATTACGCCCGGTTAGTAGCTCAGACAAAAAAAAGAATCAAATCAGCCCTGACTTATCCCACTATGTTGATTGTTTTTTCTTTCATCCTCTTGGGGATTCTTTTGAATTTTGTTTTGCCGCGCTTTTCTACTTTTTATGCTGATTTTGAAGCCCGTCTGCCTCGAATTACTAGGATGGTTATGAATTTTTCTCTTTTTGTCAGAAATAATTTGTTCTATTTTCTAGTGTTTTTGGGATTGATATTCTTTGTATATTTGCTATTCCGACAGAAAGAAAAGGTTAAATTGGGGGTAGATCGGCTCAAAATTACTCTTCCTTTTGTGGGCCAAGTCTGGTTAGAATCAGGAGTTTCCCTTTTCACTCGAACTCTTAGCCTGCTTTTAAGCGGCGGCATATCTTTAGTTTCCTCTTTGGGAGTAGCTACCAAGGCGGTGCCCAACCGCTATCTTAGAGGTAAAATGACCAATCTTCAGCAGGACATTCGCAATGGCGAAAGTTTAACTGAATCTTTAAGAAAGACAGGAGTTTTTCCTCCTTTAGCTCTAGACATGATCCGAATAGGCGAAACTTCAGCCAATTTAGATGGCATGCTGGCTGAGGTGGCTGAAGTTTATGATGAGCGACTCCAACAAAAAATTGACACTTTTGTTTCACTGATTGAGCCGGTAATTATCATTTTTATGGGATTGATAGTAGCAGGGATGTTATTATCAGTTTATCTCCCAATTTTTAATATAATTCGGGTGGTGCGGTAATGGAAAGAAATAAAAGCAAAAATCGCCAGGCTGAACTTCTTCAGGAAGAAGAGGAGACCAAAAAATTAGCCGAAAGATATCAAGTTCCTTATATTGATTTAAGTTTGGTAGCCATTAATCGGGAGCTGGTTCAATCGTTTCCAGTGGATTTTCTTTACCGCTCGATTTTTGTGCCGTTTGAGGATGATGGCCAGCAGGTAAAAATTGCCATTGCCGACCCTTCAGATTTAGCCACCATTGATGCCATTGAATCTTATTTAGGACGGAAGGTGGAAGTTTATGCCGCCTCAAAAAGAGGCATATATGAGGCCTTGCGGAAGAGTGAAACAGCTCTCCAGGTTCTCCGCGATGCTACCGAAGGCTTTATTACTCAAGTGGTCAAAGAAGAAGAGGAAGAGATGGAGGATGTTATTTCGGTAGAGAGATTGACAGACCAGGATGGGTCCATTGTTAAGTTGGTTAATTCCATAATTTTTACGGCCGTGCAAAAAAGAGCTAGTGATGTCCATATCGAGTCCCGAGAGGAAGGAGTGATTATTAAGTATCGAATCGATGGAGTCTTAGATCAAGCCATGGAGCCTATTGATAAAAAGTTTCAGGAACCGATAATTTCCCGGATTAAAGTTATGTCCGATCTGGATATTTCCGAACGTCGAGTCCCCCAAGACGGCCGATTTCGCTTGAAAATAAAAGATAAAACAATTGATTTTCGCGTCTCAATCATGCCCAGTATTTTTGGTGAAGATGCTGTTATTCGTATTCTGGATAAAGAGATGATTACTGAAGCTTTTTCGGAACTCAGATTGGATTTATTAGGATTTTCAGAGGAAGTTTTACGCCGTTTTCGTCGTTATATCGTCCAACCTTATGGTATGGTTTTAGTTACTGGTCCTACGGGAAGTGGGAAGACCACAACTCTTTATGCCGCTTTAACCGAAATTAAATCACCCGAGGATAAAATTATTACCATTGAAGACCCCGTAGAGTACCAAATAGATGGAATTACTCAGATTCCGGTTAATGAAAAGAAAGGCTTAACTTTTGCTCGAGGATTGCGTTCAATTTTGCGTCATGATCCAGACAAAATAATGGTTGGAGAGATTAGAGATCCCGAGACGGCTCAGATAGCTATTCAATCAGCCTTAACCGGTCATCTCGTCTTTACTACAGTTCATGCCAATAATGTGTTTGACGTAATTGGCCGATTTCTGCATATGCAAGTTGATCCCTATAGTTTTATTTCTGCTTTAAATTGTATATTAGCTCAAAGGCTGGTTCGCTTACTTTGTCCTAAATGTAAAAAAGCTGTGCATTATAGCGACCAGATTTTAATTGAATCGGGTTTAGACCCTGATAAATATCGGGATGTGTGGTTTTATGAGAGTGAAGGATGTCCCGAGTGCGGTTTTTCTGGATATCGCGGCCGAACAGCTATTGCTGAACTTTTGGAACTGAGTGACACTATCAGAGAAATGATTCTGGAAAAGAGGCCACTTTCTGAGGTTAAAAAGCAAGCCAAAAAAGAAGGGATGGTCTTTTTAAGAGAAGCAGGGCTGGAGAAAGTTTTAGCTGGCTTGACGAATTTGAGAGAATTGAATAAAGTCACCTTTGTTGAATAAGAGATTAAGATTTAATCATCATTATCCAGAAGGTGGAAGAGAAATAAATTGAAAGTGAATTTTTTTCAGAAAGTGTGGCAGCAAGGCAAAAGGTTTTTTACCCAGTTACCAGTTGTAGAAGCTGGTTTTCAGATATCAGCTGGTCGGGTAGGGGCTTGTTTAGTTAAAGAAAAAAGTCGCCTCAATCCACTTATTTTTTTAGAAGAATTACCTTCTGGTTGTCTAGAGCCTTCTTTTCATAAGCGAAATATTCGCCAGCCTGGCGTTTTAAAAGATATTTTCAAAAAAGGTCTGGAAAAAATTAATCCTGAACAAAAAAGTCTTGCTTTTCTTCCCCCTGAACTTAGTTTAAAAGTCTTTGTCCTAAGTTTTGAAGCATTACCCTCAGGAGAAGAAGAGAGAGAAAAAATAATTTTATTTTCAATCCGAAAACAACAACCTCTCTTGCCGCAAGACATCCGGATTTCATACCAGATTATCCCCGAAAATGGAAAATTACGAGTAGTGGGTCTGTTGGCGAGACAAGGGGTAGTAGAGGAATATGAAGAACTGTTTAGTTCTTTAGGATATCAAGTTAATTTGATTTCTCCCCCCACGATAAGTCTTTTTCATTTAGTGGAGCAACCTCAGCAAGGATTGGTGATGAATATTGAGCCCGAGTGGTGGGGTGGTTTTGCCTATGATGGTCAGCGCATTGTCTTTTATCGCCAGAAAACATTTGCTTCGAATTGGCGCAAACAAGGTAACCATGATTGGGAATCGATACTTCAGGAAATTGAAACCACGACCAGATTTATTGAAGACAAAGAAAAATTGAAATTAAAACAGGTAATTATTAGAAATGCTTGTCCTCAAGATTCAGAGGTCTTGTATTCCAAGCTAAAGGAACAATTCGGGCTGGAGGTGGCTGGCATTAAAGATTATATCACCGGTAATCTCAGTCAGGAAGTGAAGACGATATTTGCCCCTCTCTTGGGAATTTTAGGGTGAGGCCAGGCAAGTGAAAGATAAGCTAATTTTGAATTTAGCTACCCACCCCTTAAGGAATCGCCGGTTTTTTCTAAGTTTATTATTGCTGGTGGTTGTCTTAAATTTCGTTTTTTTAGGATTGACCTTTGTTACTGCTTGGCGGTACTCGTCGAAAATAAGTGGACTCACGGGATCTCTGAACAGGCTAGTAATAAAGAAGCAGTCCTTAGAGCGGGAGAAGAAACAATTAGAGAAAAAGATCAACTCTTTTCAACAGATATTCACTCCCCAAGTGGAGAGATTTAATCGGTTAATTGCTGAGAAAAGTTTTTCTTGGGAATTGTTCTTCCAGAGCTTGGAAAAACTCTTGCCCGATGATGCTTATGTAGTGGGACTTAATCCTACGTTAAACAAAGAAAACATGGAATTGAAAGTTACTCTGCGATTAGCTTCATTTTCTTTAGAAAACTTGGTTAATTTCACTCGCCGGTTGGCCGCGGAGGGATGTCGGGAGATAAAGGTCATTAGTGAGAATCCGGAAAAGCAAGCCCAGTTGGTCTCAGAGATAAGTTTTATCTATGGAGTTTCTAGTGAAGTTAATCAATAAAAAAGAGAAAAACTTATTATTAAGTTTATCGATTTTATTATTGATGAATCTCATCCTTTTCCAAGTTTTAGGCCAAGGGAAACGAAGGAGCTACTTCCAGCAGCTATCGACTTTAAAAAAAGGCAAGGCTGAACTAATCGCTTTGGAGAAGGAAATAAATAACCTGAAAAATATGTGGTTGCAGTGGCGAAAAGTAGAAGAAGATATTAATTACTTGGAAAAATATTTCTATGGAGAAGAAAATGGTTTCGAAAAGTTACGCCAGGATTTGAATCAGTTATTTCAGGCAGCTGGTGGGCAGTTTTCGTCTCTTCGTTATGATTACGCTCGCTATGATAAAATTGGCATAAAAAAGGTAAAAATTACTTTTCGTTTAACTCTCTCTTATTATTCTCTTAAAAAATTTATTAATGCTGTGGAAAATTTACCAAAGTTCTTAATTATTGAAAATCTTCGATTTTCAGAGATTGACTCCAGTACTGGTCGACTTCAGGTGGATTTAGGGTTGGCCGCTTATTTCCGCAAGTAAAATATAATGATTATAAATTGATAATGATTATTAAGTATATAAAAAAGAAAAAATTAAAGGGAATTATTTTAGCTATATGTGTGGTAATGGCTTTTTTGGATTTGATGGGCCAAAAGGCACCGAGACAAAAAGTCCAGGCAAAATTAAAGAGCGAAATAAAAAAACAAGGAGAAGTTGGAAGGAATAATCGAGTCATCCACATTGATTTATTGACCCGGAAAAAGAGGAACTTCCAGCCCCCATTGAGGAATATTTTTTTACCTCAGTTGAAGAGAAGCAAAGATTTGGCCGCCTCAATGTTGGCTCAGGAAGGGGCCAGTTCACAAGCTATGACCGAGCCTTTTCCGGGCAAAGCCGATGCAGCTCAAAAAGAGGGCTGGGGGATTTTTCTTCAATATGTGGGATTTATTAAATCACCTGATAGGATAGTGGCTTTGGTTGTCTATCAAAACCAGCCGTGGGTAGTTAAGATAGGTGACGTTCTTGAAGATGGTTCTGTTGTCTCAGCTATCTCTGAGGATGAGATAGAGATTACTGGTCCAAGTGGAAAGAAAAAAACTTTTCGGTTAATAGAGGAGAGACCATGAAAAAGACAGTTTCTTTAATCATAATAACTTTTTTACTGGGAGGATGTGTAACTCTCAGTCAGAATTATCGTCGGGGAACAGAGGCAGCTATGGCTAAAAAGTGGGATGAAGCTGTGGTTTATTTTCAAAAAGCGGTCTTGGACAATCCTAAGAGCTCCGTTTATCGGTTAGCTTTACTTAGAGCACAAGTGTCAGCCAGTCGTTATCATTGGATTCAAGGGAAAAGATTAGCCGAGCAAGGTAAAAAAGAAGAAGCTAGAGTAGAACTGGAAAAAGCTTTAATGTATGACCCAACGAATCAGTTGCTTCTTAAGGAACTTCAAGAGTTGACTGGCCAAGCTGTGTCGGAGACGAAAAAAGAGGAAGTAAAGGCGATTGAATTACCCATAAAATTACAGGTTAAACCAGAAAAAATTGATTTGAAGTTTCGCCAGAAGGCGAGTTTGAAGTCAATTTTTGAGGCTTTAGGGAAGCATGCAGGTATCAATATTTTATTTGATGAGCAATTTAAAGATATTCCTTTTTCTATTGATTTGGAAGGCATGACCTTTGAACAGGCTTTACAATCACTTTGCTTAGCCACCCGGAATTTTTATCGTCCGGTTGATGAGAGAACTGTGATTATTGTTCCTGACCTTCCCCAAAAAAGAATGCAATATGAAATTCAGGCTATTAAAACGTTTTATTTATCTAATATTAAAGCCGAAGAAATTCAGGCCAGCTTAAATCAGATGTTACGGACATCATTTAAAGCGCCTACTGTAATTATTGATAAAAATTTAAACACAGTTACTGTGAGAGATACTCCTGAAGTAGTGGAGCGGGCGGAGAAAATAATTAAATTATGGGATAAACCCAAAGGTGAAGTGATCATTGACCTGGAAATAATGGAAGTTTCCCGAATGAAACTTCGTCAACTCGGCATTGATTTTGACCAATTTAGAGGAGCTATTCGTTATAATCAAGAAAAGGCCACAGAAGGTTGGTTGAACCTGGCGGATTTGAGTTTTAAGCAAAAAGAAAACTTTCAATTAGTTTTGCCCACTGCTTTTCTTCAGATGTTAGAATCCGATGCTGATACCAAAATTATTTCTCAACCCCGACTCAGGGGAGTGGAGGGTGAAAAACTAGAATATGTCGTAGGAGATCAAATTCCTATTCCCCGCACTACCTGGGCCCCCATTGCAGCCGGAGGAATTAGCACTCAGCCAATTACTTCTTTCGAATATAAGAATGTAGGAATTGACGTTAAGATTACCCCTTATATTCATTATGAAGATGAGGTTACTTTAGAACTTGAAATTCAAATCAAATCTTTAGGGGGAACAGGTTATGCTAATATTCCCATAATCACTACCCGGGAAGTCAGAAATGTAATTCGCTTAAAAAATGGTGAAACCAATCTGTTAGCCGGCTTACTTAAAGATGAGGAACGAAAAACATTAAAGGGAATAGCTGGGTTAAAGAATCTTCCTCTCTTGGGGCGTCTTTTTTCCAACGAGGACCAGACTATTCAACAGACAGATGTTATTTTGACTATAACCCCATATATAATTCGGAAGACTCCCATTGGAGAAAAAGAGAAGAAACCCATCTGGGTGGGGATAAAAGATACTGGAAGTACATTAGCAGTTTCTGAGATTCCCTCAAGGAGAATGCGAGAGAGTGACTTAAGAATGGGAGAGAGAGATGTTGTGAGTCAATTAGGTAAGGAGGTTAATCGGCTCTATTTTAATACTACTCGTTTACGAATGTCTCAAGGACGGAATTTCCGGATAATGGTAAACATTCAGGCTAAAGATGAGATAGCCAATATGTCATTTGATGTCAATTATAATTCCCAAATATTGGAATTAAAACAGGTCAATATGGGTGGTTTTGTTCGACAGATGGGACCTCGACCTTCATTTCTCCAAAATATTAATAACAATGCCGGTAGTTGCACAATTGGCTTTACCTCCTCAGAGGCTGGCCGAGGCAAAAAAGGTGGCGGTACAGTGGCCGTTTTAGTTTTTCAAGCGAAAGCCCCAGGAGAAGCCACCCTTTCTTTTTCTGGAATCTCTGCCATGGGACCTCGAGGAGGGGTTTTGGTTTTTGAAACTCGAGAGTGTCAAGTGGTTGTCCGCTGAAGGTGTTTTTTTGAGGCAACTAAATTTTTTTGAATGCTCCATTTTGAATTGTCTGTTCAATAGATAAAGTTTATTGCCTCCCTCAGGAGAACTCTAATTAGGCAGCCGTTGGAGAAAAAACCTTATTCTTGGCTTTTGTTTTAGCGATCAGAGAGAACACCAAAGAAATAGCAAAAAGGGGGATGGGTATGATTAAAAGATGAAATTTCTCTTCATTAAGGCTAACTTAAATCTAAGGGGAAAAAGGATAGTGGGGACTTAAAAAAAGTAATTACGTCCATTTCCCTAATGTTAGTTATTGGTTTGCTGAAGGATGAGGCTAAATTTTTATTAATTAGGGGATCCGGAGAAGTTTGGAAAGGATTTAAATAAATTCATTGGCCACCGGGTTGTCTAGGAGCCGAGAAATATCTTTTAATTTTGAGAAAAGGATCCCAGAGGCTTTATTTAGTTTGGGCCATCCTATCTCAGGGAAACTTATAATTTAACCCAGGAATTATCCCCAGAGGTTGATTGACTTGGAGTCCTAATTTAGTTAAAATTTTCGCGCTTGGCGGTGTAGCTCAGTTGGTTAGAGCATGCGGCTCATATCCGCAGCGTCGGGGGTTCGAATCCCTCCACCGCCACGCCTCTTTTCGAGGGGTGGTTAAGGAGCTCAGTCATTAATCTTACCTACCAACCATTTTCAGTGGGGAAATCCGATGACTCTTTTAGATAAAATCAGAAGAACAATTCTCAAATATGGCATGATTCAACCAGGAGATAAAATTCTTCTAGCCTTTTCCGGAGGAATCGATTCCTCTGCTTTGCTTCATTTGTTAATGGCTTTGCGCCAGGAGTGGGCCTTTGAACTATATCTGGCTCATTTTAATCATAAACTCCGAGTGGCGGCTGATAAAGATGAGAGTTTTGTCCGGGAGAGAGCGGCTGAGTTGCAGTTACCCCTTTTTGTGGGTTGGCGAGATGTTCGGGAAGAAGCGCGGCGGCGGAAAACTAATCTGGAAGAGGAGGCCCGTTTCTGGCGATATAAATTTTTAACCGAGAAAGCCCAGGAAATCGGTGGAGCTAAGATTGCCCTGGGCCATAATTTAAATGATCAAGTTGAAACTTTTTTTCTCCGTCTTTTTCGAGGGGCAGGTCTTTCAGGAATTGGGGGAATGAAACCTTGTCTTGATCAACGGATAATTCGGCCCCTAATTGAAATTTCTCGCCAGGAGATTGAGCTCTATCTTCAGAAGAATCAAATTCCTTATCGGGTGGATAGGAGTAATTTTGATCGAAGATTTCTTCGGAATAAAATCAGAGCAGAGCTGATTCCTTATTTAGAGAGGGAGTTTGATACTGCTCTTCTGGATCATATTTCCATTTTCATGACCATTGTTCGGGAAGAAGAAGAAGTTCTGGCTGAACTCGCTAGAAAAGAGGCAGAAAAAATGATCCGTGAAGAAGAGGGAGTGTTACAACTTGATCGGGCGGCGTTACTGGCCTTGCGACCGGCACTTGGGCGAAGAGTTATTCGAGAATATCTCCGCCAGCTTAAAGGAGACTTGCGAAGTTTTTCTTTTCGAGATGTGGAGGCAGTTCGGACAGCCAAGCCAGGAAGAATCATTACTCTTTCTTGTGATCTCCGGCTCAGGTGTGAGTCAAATATAATTTATTACTTACCTGCAGAGGCCCCTCAGGAATTTTATTATAGATGGAATGGTCAAGGTCGATTAGAGCTATCCGAAATTGGTTTTATTTTTGAAGGTCGGGTTCAGAAGAAATGGTCAGCAAATTCTTTATCTTTTAATGATTGGCGGGGGGCATTTTTTGATAGACAAAAATTATCTTTTCCCTTAATAATTAAACCCCGTCAGCCAAGCGACCGCTATCAACCTCTGGGTGGAAGTGGAAGGAAAAAATTGAAGGAATTATTCCGGGAAAGGAAAATTCCTCTTTTTCTTCGGCCTAAGTGGCCTGTTTTTTGGTCTGGGCAAGAGATAATTTGGGCTCCAGGCTTACCGGTAGCAGAGAAAGTGAAAATTGATCATCAAACCAAGGAAATTTTTCAAATAAGAGTAGTCAAAGGTAGTTTTCTTTCCAAATCTGAAAGACCAGAAGACTCCATAATTGATGGCTGAAATTTTCCCGCCCGGCCAAATGGAGTTGGAGCATAGAGTTGACGGTTTCGGGCTGGAAATATCCTTCGCGTTTTATTCGGTGGGGGTTAAGGTAGTCCAAAAGGAGTGGTTTTAATTCCTGTCGGAGCCAATGTTTGATAGGAATACTGAATCCTTCTTTGGGTCGATAAATATTTTCCCGGGGGAGTAAACCCTCCACGGTCTTTTTGAAAATCCATTTGGTGGTTAGGCCTCTTAATTTAAGTTTTCCGGGAAGACTGAAAACAAACTCCACCAAGTGGTGGTCTAGAAAAGGCACTCTGGACTCTAGAGAAGTGGCCATGCTCATGCGGTCGACTTTTACCAAAATATCGTCGGGTAGGTAAAGCTTGAGGTCGATTAAGAGTTCACCGGTAATAGGATCATAAAGACTGGCTTTATTTAAAACCTCCGTCAAAGGAGAAATCTGAGAAATTTCTAATTTATTCTGCAATTGCTCAAGGAGATGAGGAGAATAAAGCTTTTCCTTGGCCGCTTCATTTAAAAAAACCATCCAGCGAAGATGCCTTAAGGAAGAAGGATTATTAAGCCCTTGGGTAAAGCGTCGGAGTTTATTCCACCAGCCCTTTTTTTTGGGAGAAGGGGGCAGTTTATGGAGAAGTTGACTGAGTAAACGACCACTCCACGCCACCGTTGGCCAACGGGCTATTTTTTGAGCTTGGTAATGTTCGTAGCCGCCAAAGATTTCGTCCCCTCCATCTCCGGAGAGAATGACTTTGACTCTCTTGCGAGCCATTTTTGAGACCAGATAAGTTGGGAAGAGAGAAAAATCCCCAAAGGGTTCGTCCAGATGGTAAATAAGTTGGTCGACTAATTCAACCGCATTGGGACGAAGAATGAATTCCTCGTGTTGAGTCTCAAATCGTTGAGCTATCTGCCGAGCATACTGGAGTTCGTTGTAAGTGGATTCCTCAAAACCGATAGAGAAGGTCAGGAGGGGAGAGACATTTAATTCATGCATCAGACCCACAATTGTCGAAGAATCAATCCCACCGCTGAGAAAAGCTCCTAAAGGTACATCGCTAATCAGACGTAAGGCCACGCTTTCTTGAAGTAAAGAGTAGAGTTTCTCTTTCACTTCTGCCAATGATTTGCACTCGTGGGAAGAAGATTTGTCGCAAGGTCGAGGAACGTCCCAATAAGAATGGATAGCAATTTTTCCTTCATGATATTTAAGATAGCAACCCGGGGGAAGTTTGTAGATATTTTCAAAAATAGAAAAAGGCGCTGGAATGTATTCTAGCGTGAGATAGAGGTCAAGAGCTCGGGGATTGACCGCTCGCGAGACTTGAGAGGATTTAAGAATGGTTTTTAGCTCTGAACCGAAAAGGAGTGTTCCATCAGTTTGAAGGATATAATAAACAGGCTTGATGCCCAAGCGATCTCGCCAAAGGTAAAGAGTTTTTTTATCCTTGTCCCAGAGAGCAAAAGCGAACATTCCCCGTAACTTCTGAATGAAATTTTCCCCCCATTCTTCATAGGCATGGACAATTGTTTCAGTGTCAGTTCTGGTTTTGAACTGGTGACCTCTGGCTTGAAGTTCTTTTCTTAACTGAGGAAAGTTATAAACCTCGCCATTATAAGCAATCCAGATAGTGCCCTTTTCGTTGCTTAAAGGCTGGTGGCCTTTTTCAAGGTCAATGATACTTAAACGGCGGACACCTAGTCCGGTTTGTTCATCGAGATAAAGTCCTTCCTCATCAGGACCTCGGTGAATAATCGTTTGGGTCATAGCTTTAAGCAGAGATTTTTCCGGAGGTGGAAAACCTTGGGGATGAATGAGACCGCAAAAGCCACACATATTAATTATTTTTCAGGAATTATTTCAATTTTGAAAAATACTCCTAGAAAACGTCTTTCCTCTGAAAATTTATCTTCAAAATAAGGAATAGAGCCTTTGGCTGCCTTTATTTTGAGTCGGTAGAGATGAATAGCTCTCATCTGGAAGCCTTTGCCTACCTCAAATTCAAGAGTGCCCCATTGTTTGTAGCCAAGAGTAATTGATTTCTTCGTTCCTTCGACCTGAACGGTGATTCGGTTTCTTCGTCGAGGGTTATTAAGAAGGTGGATGATTAATTTCTTAACTGGATAATAAGTTTTTAAAATCATTTCTGTGGGATAGGGACCCTTAGTCCAAAATCCATCGGGCTCAAGTTTAGGATGAAAGTTGTCATCGAGAAAATGGAGCCAGCCAATGTTGGGGGGAGTTCCAATTTCCTGACGAAAGGCGTCTGGATTAGTGTTAGTGGGTAGATTATTAACTAAAGTCAACTCGACAGGGAGCCATTTAAAAGGAGCTTTTTTAGCATGATTGGCCGGGAATTGAGAGCTTTTCCATGGAGTGATTAGAATGGGGGCCAAGAAAATAGAAGCAGCTAACCAGATGGAAATAAGTTCCCGTCCCTTGAGTCGGCCCGGATTAAGAAAAAAGAAGAGGGGGTAAATATTAAGGAAATACCGGTTGGCCAGAGCTCCTCCACCTCCAGCGTAGTTATCAGGCATCAAAAAAATATAAATAAGGATTTCACCACTAAGAGCCAGGAGAGCTAACCATTGGTATTGGGTTTTCCGGTGGAAAAAGAAAATGATCAGGAAAAAGAAGGCTGGGAAAAAATACCAAGTGATCCCTGTAAAGCGTCCAAAGAAATAATAAAAAAGATTGTGAATGACTACCCGGGGAGGAAAAAGATGTCTTTGACCATAACCTTCAGCCGTCATTTCTTTCCCGAGAGAATCGAAGGTAAAGCTATCTTTTTCTAATGGATATTGGAAATAAAATGTTTTTCGTTCTCCTCCCTGGTAGTTCCAATCACCAGTTATAAGATAATTCCCTCCCCAAAAGAGCAGAGAAGACAGGAGAAAAACCAGCAGCAAGAGGCAAGGTTTGAGAAAACGACGCTGGAGAAGAGGTAATAATAGAAGTGGAGCCAAGAGAACGATATTGGGGGGTTTGGAGTAGACAGCTATCCCGGTCAGCCCAGCCGCTAAATAATCTGAACCAGAGGATAAGAGAAATTTATGGAGGGAGCGGGGGAGAGGCACGGAGTTTGCGGTTGAATTAATTTGTTTATATTTTTGCTTGTAGAAAATGAGAAAAAGAATAGTAAACACTAATACCAAATTAAAGAAATCAGGCGAGATCCAAATAAAATAAATCCAAGCCACGGAGCCGAAAAGAAAGCTAAGAATCCAGGCCAACGAAAGTGAGGGAGAAGTGTCAAGTGATAAGAAAGAAAACCCCATCCACAGAAGTAGCCAAAGAAGCAAGGAGTGGAAAAGGAAAAAGCCGTTGCTGTCTAAGATTCGAACAAAGGGAGCTGCCAGAAGAGGATAGGCTAATGATTTGGCAAAAAAAATCTTACCATTTTTTCCTTTTTTAAGAAATATTCCCAATGGGCCGGCATCAAAGTGCTGGTAATAGCGATTGAGGTCCTGTCTGGTATATTCCAGGTCATGGTCGTGAGCTATACTTTGAGTCATAGCGAAATAAATGGCTTCATCCGCAAAGAGAAAATTTTTTTGAAGGGCCGCGATATTAACGAACAAAGAAAGACAGAAAAAGAAGAAGAAAATAAAAAAGATAATATATTTCCCGTAAGTTGATTCCTTATCCATCGTCCCATTGAATACCACAGACATGAGTAAAATTCAACACGAGGCGAAGTTGTCTTTCAGCTCATGAGTGATGGAAAAAAACAATTTTCAATCATGAGGAACTTAAGGCTTTTTTAATTTACTTATCTTGGGATTTAAAATATTGGTAAATAAGTCTCTGAGAGTGGGGTCAGATATTTTACCTGAAAGGGAGCCTCCTTGAGGAGGAGTTTGGTTAACTAATTCAGAATTGTCTTCCTTTTTATTATCATGATGAAGATTAAAATTCTCCTTGGCTAATACGGTAGGCTGGCGAGAAGAAGCTTTAACTGGGATTGACTGCCAGATGAGGAATTAGGTTCAGGGTATTAGTGGCTACCTAGAGAGAAATATATTGCACTCTAAGTTTCAAGTACTCAGCAAATACTCAATACTCAGGGTGTCTGACACCCTTTATCTATGACGTCCTTTATCTACGTCAAAGAATTTCTCAAACCATAATGAACATGAGACAAAGGGTGTCTGACACCCTGGAGATATGATACCCTAAGTATTTGACACCGGGCCATCACAGTTTCGGAATGCTTCCTGAAGGACTCGTTAGGACCATGAACCAAGAATCATTTTGTTCTTAAAAGGTGAAAAGGGAAGAAACTGCTTCTGCCTTAATCTCCTCAAGAGATAAATAAATTTAGGAAAAGTTTTAATTCATCGTTTTTCAATGTGTTTTATCCCCTTTGTAGAATGGCCAATTTGGGAAGTAAAGTCTACTTCGGAAGATTAAATTAATCACAATTAATTAGTCCGGAAAGGATTAAAATATTTTGATAAGATTAGCTTTTAGGGGTGAGATTATCCTCTTCCAAGAGATGAGATCCGGCGAAAGATTTTAATCCAGGATATCATCTGTAAAGATGATTGACTACTTATATTATGGATATTAGCTTATTATTGTTAATAAAGAAAAGGAGGAGACCGGGTATCCACTTGAAAAAAAAAGAAAAAAAGGATAATATTTTTAACAAATAAGAGGATTAAATTGGGTGGGTCAAAGAAAGAGAATATCTTTTTCTTTTGAAGGCCAAGGAATTAGGCCGAAGGAATATTCAAATGTTACAGAATAAAAACCTCGAAAATAGTAACTTTCCTTATAAGTTAAAGCCGCATGGTTTTACTTTTATTGAGATAATAGTTGTTGTAGCTATTTTGGGAATAGCCAGTGTGGCTCTTTATCCCCTTATTTTGAATTCTCTGGAGACGCGCAGCTTAGATAGCGAGGCCAGGAAAATATTATCAACTTTAGAGAGAACAAAATTTCGGGCAGTTAAAACTAAATTAAACCATCGTCTTCACTTTTACTTGCAGCAAGGTGAGTGGCGTTATCAGGTTGAAGTAGAAGAGACGGCCAACAATTGGCAGATAGTCTCCGATGAAGTGCCTCAAGCAATTCCGGCAAAATTCAATGTGACAATTAATTTGCCTAATAGGTGGATTGAATTTTCACCTTTAGGAATAGTTGTTAATTATGATCCTCAGCGTAATTCTATTGTTCTTCAGAGTGACCGCTTACAACAAGCAAGTCAACCTGATATCAGACGAATATGGGTGTATCAAGGGGGATCAATTCGTTATGTTAAGGAAGGAAGTGGGGGATGAGAAAAGAACAGAAAAGAATTTTTTTCAAGATTAAGAGAGATTTTATTATTAGATATTTTTCGTTGAAAAAGGAAGGCATGACTTTGATCGAAGCCTTGGTCGGAATTGCTTTAGTAGCTATCGCTGTAATAGGGTTGGCTCAGTTGTTTACTTTTGGCATTCTGAATAATTCGCGGGCTAATAAAATGGCTAATGCTACTTTTTTAGCTCAACAACAAATTGAATTTTTACGCAATCTAACTGGAGTGGAATTATCTGCCTTGTCAGGAGGAAACCTGGATGAACAGATTGATATTAATAATGATGGTACATTTGACTATCGGCGAATAACCGTGTTGGAATCCCAAGGTTCATATACAGAAATAAGAGTCCTGGTTTTTGGTCCAGCTCAAATTTCGACGCAGAGGGATGAATTATTAGCTAATCCATTTCAGCATCGGGTGATGGCTGACATCAGGACTATTGTAGCCCGGTAGGGAGATGAAGATGAAAATTTCTAAGTGGACTTGGCCTTTGGAAAAAGGTTTTACTTTAGCTGAAGTGTTAGTGGCTAGTGCGGTTATGTTAATCGTGGTGTTAGGAACTTTAGCTATTTATATGCGGAGCCATAGGATTGCAGTGGACCAGCAAAGAATAGCTGAGCTTCAGCATGATGTTCGCACTGCTATGTTTTTTATTTCTCGAGATGTCCGTTCAGCTGGAGTGGGGCTAGTTCCGGAAATTGCCGGGTATTTTTTAGAAGGCTATGATGCTTTTAGTCCAGGAGAAGAGGCAGCGGATTCAATTAAGCTTATTGGCAATTTTGATGATCCTTTAGCTCTTAAAATCAGAGATTATCAAGGTGGGAGTGGAGGAGGGGCCGCTACAGCTTTTCTTTACGATTATGAATTGTGGAATGCCCCTTATGAATGCCCTGAGTATTATGAGAATAGGGTGGTGTTGATTATGTCGACAACTTGCCCCGGATGCTTCGCCTTTCGCTTTATTCCCAGAAATGGAATGCATGGCTGCCCTCAACAAGGAGGAGCTTCCCATTTTAACATGCAGCCTGGACAATCGGATCTTAATCCTCCCGGTGGTTTGATTGATACAGGTTGTGGTTCAGATTGTTGGGATGATGCCATTGTTACCTTTGGCCAAATTAAACAGTACTGGCTGGATACCACTGGCCATCCAGGTGATTATTCGAATATTCCTTCATTAGATAGTAATCACGGCTACCTAGGAATTCCTTATACCCTTTATTTAACGACTATTGATGATCAAGGGCAAGTGGTTCATTATGCGATAGCTCAAAATATTGAAAATATTCAATTTCAGTATAATGGTGATTTCAATAATGATGGTGTCTTGGACGGTTTTCTGGATTGGGATATTACTTGGACAATTCAACCCACAGACGATGACGCTACTCGCCAGAGTAAACTTGATCGAATATCAGCTATTAGTCAAGTTAGGATTTGGGTTTTAGGTCGAACCGAGGAAAAAGTGATGGGTGTCTCTGGTTCCCCCCCCAATAATATATATCTTTACCGAAGGCCACCTTTAGCTAATAGTCCTGGAGCAACTGAAGATGATATGCACCGCCGGGTTTTGCTCGATTCAGCGGTGACTATTCGTAATTTAGTCTTAAATCTCTATAATTTGGGGACAAGATAATGTGGGCAAAAAAAAGAGTTTTATATAGAAGAAAATCGTTTAGGGTTCCTTCAAGGAAAGGCACGGGGTTGATTGTAATTATTATTGTTATTGCTTTTCTCTTGAGTATTGGGGTTACTCTAATCACTATTACTAGTACCGGTCCTAAAGTCTCCGCCAACATTAGATCTCAAGATCAGGCGTTTAATGCTGCCGAGGCTGGATTTGATGCTGCCTGGTTAGCGATTGAGGATAATTTTGCCAATGAAGCGTGGATTAGCTTTGAAGGACACTATTTGCGGGAACCAACTGGGATAGACTTGCCCCAGGATGATAATTATTTTCGGAAAAAAACTGATTTGGAAATATTAAATATGCTTGATCCTAATAATGACGGCCAGCCTGATGTATCTAATGTTCTATTTTTTAAACAGCCCTATATTCGACGAGCTGATGACACTTATGACCCTAATTATACTTATACTGTCTTTTTAATTGACGATGAAGCAGGCGGTGGAGCAGCTGATCCTACGGATGCCCTTTTAGTTTGTATTGGAGTGATAGGGCAAGGGGCTAATCTCAGCACGGCTCGGATAGAAATTGAGTTAGCTGTTGAACTTCAAACAGGGGGATAATTAATTTCTAGGGAGAGAAAAAATGAGAAAGAGAATTAGGAAATACACACTTTTTGCCATGTCTCTCACTTTTATTTTCATCCTGGTTCTTCATTTTTGGGCTCAGGAAGAATGTCAGGAATACCGAACCAATATTACTGAATCGTTTGATACTACTACTTATAAAGATACTCAGCATACCTCGGTAGCCCATTGGGGAGATGGCTATATTACCCTGAATTATTTGGGGGCTAATTTCGCTGTAGCTGAACCATCTGGAATGGGCTCAAGAATTTATGTTTGCGATGCGGGTGATTTTGATGGAGATGGGTTGCCCGATCTTATCGGCTTGGATTTAGATAATAATTATAGTTTGATTCTCATCCGAAACATGTATGAGGATGCTGATGGAGACGGATATGATGATGATAATGTGGTTTTTCAGATTGACCCAACCGAGATTTATGAAGAAGGTTTATATGTTGGACCAGCTTCAATTACGGTGGCCGATTACAACAATGATGGATTGTTAGATTTCTTTTTCTACAAGAACCGCCGCGATGAGTTTGGCTATAATCAGTTTGTAGCGGCCATGTATATTAACATCGGTACGTCCACAGATCCTGATTTTAATCCCCATGATATGGCCCCTAATCTGGACTTTACGGCCCTCTTTCAGGCTGCTGGAATTTACTGTAATTGGGCCGGTGACCACCTTTGTTCCGTGGATATCGATCAGGATGGAGATGTCGATGTTTTAGTTATTAGTCAGGATAAAATCTTTTTAGTTCGTAATCCTGGGACCGATAACTTTGAGATAGATAATTTTGAAATATCAGAATTAAATTATGACCAGCGCACAGGCTTTACTATAGGTCGGGGAGGTACTTCGGTAGATGCGGCTGACTTTGATAAAGATGGTGATATTGATGTTATTGGGGGGACGGTCAATGATGTTCCCTATTTAGTTTATTACGAAAATGATGGCACCGGATTTTTTACCCGCAAAGAAATTCCTATTCCCAATCCCAATTGTACCGGCACTGTGGCCACTTGTGTCCGGGATTTTAATATGGATGGCTGGGTGGACATTTTTGGAGCTACAGACCGGTGGAATGCTGGCAATGAGGCTCGGATGTGGTTTTATAAAAACAATGGACTTTACACCGATCCTGATACAGGAGATACGACCCTTGATTTGGAATTTCGCTGTTTGAATAATTGCCAGCCCATTTTGCCTCCTCCCCATGACGTAGATATGAGTGCTGTGCTGGATTATGACCAGGATGGTGACTACGATGTTATTTTAGCTGACGCCAACCATTCGGGGGATTATTATTTGATTATCAATGAACTAGCTCCTGTTTATACGACGACTGGAGAAGCCCGCTCTACTTCTTACACCGAAGATTTGGATCCTCGGTGTTATGCGATAACCCGAGTTAGAATAACTCGCTTACGAATGGGAGTATTAGGTGGTTCTAGTCAGGGTTTGAGAGTGGATCTTTATGTTTCCAATGATGGGATCAACTGGGAATTTTACGCCAGTTTTGAAGGCGATGAAATTCAAAATTATTATAATGGTTTGGCCTGGCATACATTCAATCATTTTGGAAGTCGTTTCATGTGGAAAGCCCTTCTTTCAGCAGAAGAAGATGAAATGGAAGAATATGAAGGAGCCTCTTTTGAAACCCCCATTATTAGAGAGATTCGGTTCAGGTTTGCTTATGTGGAACGCCGGGAGTATGCCCGGACCTCAGTGGCGACTCAACTAGTGGATGAGCAAGGACGTCAGTTAAAATTAATTATCGCCGGAACTTTTTATTTTCCCGGCTGGCAAGGACATCTTCGGGCTTATGATGTAACTCAGATGCCAATGTTAAATACTTCTTATTCCGAACTCCGAACTATTACTCGTTCCGATTTAACTGCGCCCAGCGGTCGAGAAATTGTGGCCAGCGGGGTTACTATTCGTTGGGATGCGGGTGAATTGTTACAGAATCGTTCCCCTGACGATCGGGTCATTTATACTGCTTTACCTGATAGTAACGGTGATCTAACTAGAATTGAATTTACGGCCGCCAATGTTTCGCAATTAGCCCCTCTCCTCAATGATCAGCAAAATGATAATGTCGGCTTAATCAAT
>Ga0190363_1000062_pt1 | contig 57246 bp, 67 predicted proteins | sample 48721867_MG_FD_161272 | JGI IMG/M metagenome (GOLD analysis project Ga0190363, IMG submission 161272) | Hydrothermal vent microbial mat bacterial communities from Southern Trench, Guaymas Basin, Mexico - 4872-18-6-7_MG | ecosystem: Environmental > Aquatic > Marine > Hydrothermal vents >...
TTCATATATGTCTATAGGTACATCGATTAAGGTAGAGAGCACTCTTATAGCATCAGATATTCTCGTAAAATCTAACGCTACCTGCAGAAGAGTCGTACCTTGGTTAAGTTTGTCCAGTAACTTACCCAAACCGAGCACCCCCATGAAAAGACTCCTCAGCTACTATAAATCACTGCTTTTATTTCATTATCATTATGAAGGAAGTATGGAAGTGGTAGATAGTTAGTTGAGTTCTATATCTTTGTCGTTGCGGCAACGATATGCGTTCGATTGTGATATAAAAAATTCTGTTATTTTCCGTAGTCCTGTAGGGCTGTTTACTCCTCTTTCTTTGCTAGAACTATTTCTATTGTCGAGACTCTGGTTTGCCTGCCTTCAGCCGTTGTTACTACCTGACTGCCTATCTTGATGTCCTTGACGTTGACCTTGTCTGGCAGGAATCTGCTCCTCACTATTTCGACTGTGTCGACAGCCTTGCTGATGGCTCTGCCTCTAGCCTTGATTACTATCTCCTTTACACCCTGGTTTAGCAGAGTGAGAGTTGCTAGTACATAGTTCATTACTGGCTTCTTACCTACTAAGACTACGTTACTTGATATTGGGCTTGGGGCTTGGGATGCCATATCTTTGCACCTCTCGCTTTTCTGTTTTTCTCAGCACTCTACACGTAGGTTAGTCTTATAAATTTTTAGTTTCGACAGTAACGATTTTAGTCCCCTAACACTATTTGTAGGGGTAATGAGATGGAAGAAGCGTTTAGGAAAGAATTTAATGGTATAGCAAGAATTCAAGAAGCCATGGTAGACCTCGCAAAGAGTTTAGCTGAAGTTAAGTTAACGCCACAAGATTTAGCAAATCCCGTATCATTCCAGCTAGCATTTTCCAGACTTTATGAGACCATAATTAATGTAGTAGAGAAAGGCGGCAGGAAATCATTTATAGCTGAGGTTCGCTTCAAAGATAGTTTAGGCAATGTGATATCATTTGCCGTGGACTTAGGTGAAAATCCGCCGCCTTTCTCTACAGACAGGGTTAGGGCTAGGATCATAGTTGAACTGTATGAGGAATTATAAGGGAACAAAATAATATAGTTTTACATATATGGAAGGTGCCTTAGTTGAGTCAAGGCGATGACGTCTTAAAAATTAAAGTGAAGGCTTGGCTCGATGAAGATGACTTTAGGAAAATTTTGAAATTTGCTGACTATTTAGGACGTGAGGAGGGATATTCTGTATTTAAGATAAACAAGAATAAAGCACTAGCCCACGGTCTAAGTCCCGACGATATCCTTGACATCCTTGATCAGCTAAGTTTTGAGTACTCGACAGAGCTTCCTGCCTATCTAGACAAGATACTTTCTAGACTAGGTAAGGCCATAATCAGTTACGACGGTAGTAAACTAGCCGTCAAGTTTGACACCTTCCTAGGGAATAAGTTCCACAATACTTCACTAAGAAGTATTCTAAGGTACAATAGAAGAGATCGCATCTTTGAGACAGAGCCGTATAGGTACTGCGATTTAAAGAGGATACTGTCTAGCTTAGGGTTCGCTATTGAGGACTTAACAGGATTTAGTGAAGCGCCGAAATTGCCCCGAAATATAGTTTTTCGTGGTACTTTAAGGGACTATCAAAAAGAGGCATTAACAGCATGGATTAGAAATGATTACAAAGGTGTTATAGCCCTCCCTACAGGGTCAGGTAAAACAGTAGTCGCTATTGCTGCCCTAGCGTATGTCAATGTAAGGACTCTAGTGGTTGCTTTTACTAAGGAGCAGCTCTACCAGTGGAAAAAAGCACTAGTGAACTTTACTGATATAGATGAAGCATACATAGGTATGTATTTCAGTGAAGAAAAGAGAATTGCCCCAATAACACTAACTACTTACCAGACAGCTTTTAGGCATACATCTAAGCTTGCACCATATTTTGGTTTACTCATAATAGATGAGGTACACCATCTTCCAGCAGATAAATTCAAGCATATCGCTGTTTCCTTGCCTGCACCTAAGAGGCTCGGGCTTTCAGCAACACCCTATAGGGAGGATGGAAAGCACTTAGAGCTGTTTCCCCTTATGGGCGGGATAGTGTACTCTAAGACACCGCAGGAATTAGCTGAGCTAGGCTACTTAGCTTCTTATGAGGTAATTACGATTAAGGTATCTTTAAAGCCCAGCGAAAGAAAGAGGTACCTTGAGCTGAGGAAGAAATACAGGGAATTAGTTAACGGAGCAGACTTTAATGAAGTTCTTGAGGCTGCAAGGAGAGGTGATAGGAGAGCTATTGAGGCTCTCAAAATACATAACGAGATCAAGCAACTCGTTCAGAAGTCCCAAGCCAAGCTCGATAAGACGATAGAAATAATAGAGGATGAGTTAAAGCGCGGCGCTAAGATCATAGTTTTTGCGCACTATGTCGACTTAGCTAAGAAAATAGCTGAGGCTGTCGGAGGTTATCTCCTTACCGGTGAAACAGATAATAGGCGTAGGCGCTTAATTCTCGAAACATTTAGGAGTACGCGCTCAGGCGTATTAGTAGTTACCACAGTTGGCGACGAAGGCTTGGACATACCTGACGCTAACGTCGGTATACTTGTTGCTGGAACCGGATCGAGGAGGCAGTTTATACAAAGGTTAGGAAGGCTCTTGCGTCCTCAGCCAGGTAAGAAAGCCATTCTCTACGAAGTAATTGTTAAGGGGACAAGCGAGGAGCTACATTCAAGGAAGAGAAAAACATTGAACTTCGACTTTGACGTTGGTACTTAGGTTAACTGCTAGCTCCTGCCAGCTGCTACGCGACGTAAAGTATAGCCCGTAGTGCTATTTCCATTAAGTAATCATTGAAACCTAAAAACACTATTGAGCTATTATAACTCAATTCTACAACTAGGGGTTTTTCATCTATGAAGAGTAGTGGTTTACTTAATAGACTCAACTTCCTAAAGACTTTCAATGGAACTAATTTGATCTTAATGTTTGGCACGTCAGTTAAACCATATAGCAATGGGTGTGTGCTCCAGTAATAGTAAGGTCTTCCAGAAACTTCCTCAAATATGACATCTCCTAGTCCTAATGCATTAACTACGTGCTTTCTGATTAGTACTTTCTCTTCGTAATCATTTATGCTGCTAAGCTCATCAGCGATGACTACCACTGACTTGCTGCCGCAAGTGAGACCCAGTTCCTGAGCTAGCTTGACTAGAGGACCGCTACCCATACATTTGACATCTCTGCTGCCTGTAGCAAGTAAGTATTTACCTTCAACCCATACTTCTTCTGCAACCTCAAAACAGCGTAACATGTTTTTAGGTACGCTACTAGTGACTACGTTCACGATACTTTCAATCACATCGAATTCTTCATGTGGCTCTATAATAAAGCTGAAAGGGGGGAACACAAAGAATCTTTTCTCAGAACCTCTATTACCTCTAAGCACGACTGGCACTACAGAGGGCTTGAGAATTATGATGATGTTTTTGAACGCATCAGATTTAATTATTCTCCTTAATAGGGTTAAGTAATCACCTAGCCTGCTTCCTAGCAGTTCACATACTACTGAGTGCTCCCTTACCCTCATAAGTCCTTCAGCATAATCTTGAGTACAGCGTATATAAGCAATAGTTATTAGCTCCCCTGATAAAACACTGTTGATTGTAAATGTGATGAACCTTGTAAGGGCTGAATAGCTGATGACATCCAGGCTTCTGATTCTGATATTTCTGGTTCTTGCCCGTATCTAAACTGAACAAGTTTATTAGTTCTACCGCAACATGAATATATGAGATATCTATGCCCGCTGCTATTATATTAATAAATACGGAAATTGGAACTGAGTCCGAAGTTGTTGAGGCCTTAACGAAGATAGAAGGAGTCAAAGAAATATACGAAGTTTACGGCATGTATGACATCGTAGCTGTAGTTGAGGCTAAGACTCATGAGTCCTTAAGAGAGTTAGTGATTAATAAGATAAGAAGAATTCCCCAGGTGAGGGGCACAACCACAATGATTATAATTGAGAGCAGGAAACTTTAACGTTTAGTATATAGCGCAAGTCATCAAATTAATGTTTTTATTTAAAATAAAACTTAGAAATTAGGTTATGTGAGCTGCTGCTAGATACTGCTAAAGTAGTTCTTTCTGAAACCATGACTTGACGGCTTCTACTACCTCACTGCTTACTTCCTTATTTGCTAGGCTATAGCCCCACTCGTATAACTTCTTGTTAATTAACGCTAGATTCCCTCTACCTATTCTTTCAGTGTACTGCGCCAGCAAACCTTCAGATAATATATCTGCTCTCTCGAGAACGCTTCCTAAGAATCCAAGTACAACCATATTTGCGCCAATCGGGTTACCTTCTTCTAGCGCCTTACTTGTCGCATCAATGAAGTACGTGTACTTTACTTTACTGTTTATGAGATCTATTAAGTTCTCTTCTTTCTCAACCTTCGCTCCCGGTATGTTAGGCTTAATTAATTTTCTATTAACTATAGCTAGCGAGTCATGGCGCATATACTTGATGTATCTGACCGCCTCAAGAAGCTCTAGCGCGAGCATTATATTTGCTCTACCAGCTGGTATTAAAGGAGAAGTAACATCACCTAATCTGACGTGAACTATGACCGAGCCTCCTCTCTGGCTCAGTCCATGCGTTTCAGCGACCAGAACATTAACTCCTGACTCTAGTGAGGCCCAGCCAATTAATTGAGCTGTGGAGAGGAGGCCCTGACCACCTACACCAACAATCACAATATTTAGCACCATTTCCCTATCACCTCCATATCTCCTTTAGCTTAGAAATTTCAATGCCTCGAGGAGGCTTTATAGCGCCGACAGGGCAGACGCTTATGCATGCTCCGCAACCTACGCAAAGACTTGGGTCTATAGCTGCCTTATTGCTCTCCTCCACCTTAGTTATTGCAGGGCACGCAAACCAGTTATAGCAGATACCGCACCCAATACACTTTTCTCGGTCAATGTAGCAGGATCTAACTGCGATACCCTTTCTCCTTAGATCCCTGAGAATTACGAGCGCGCACCTTCTGCGTGCGATGATTACTGCAGGCATCTCCTTCTCTCTAACGTACTTAACAGCCTCATCAAAGCTTTTCCTCACGTCATTAATTTCGAAGGGATCTACCACACGAATGAACTCCACGCCCAGGCCTCTCACAACGTCCTCTATTGCAATAGCCTTCTTGCCCTCTGCTTCAGTAGATGGTGACGGCTGGTGCCCGGTCATAGCTGTTACCTGGTTATCAAGAATTACTACAATTTGAGGTGCCTTGTTATAGACAGCATTAGCTAGTGCTGGCAGCCCTGCGTGGAAGAATGTTGAGTCTCCTATGAATGAGATTACTATGTCATCTGTTACCTTGCTTAATCCATTAGCCATACCTATACTACCGCCCATCTCAACTATAAGATCCTGTAGCTTGTAGGGCTCGTTAAATGACAGCGCATAACACCCGATATCCCCTGCAGCTATGTAAGGTAGCTTCTCCCTGTTTATGTATCTCCTAACTTCGAAGAATAGTGGCCTATACGGGCATCCAGGACAGAATGTGGGTGGCCTCGGAGGCACATTAATTTTACTTTCGCTCTCCTCCATGCTAGACGACGTTAGTGGGTTTGGCAAATTGTAGAACTTGCTTAATGCATTAACCACTCTCTCTATACTCAGTTCGAATGGGTATCCAATATACTCCTTGCCGCCAGTTCTGACCTTTATACCTTCCTTATTTAGGAGGAATCTCACTTGGAGCTCGACAACCGGGTCAAGCTCCTCAACTATTAGTACGTCATCGACATCCTCGATAGCCTTAAGTACGGTTCTCTCAGGAATAGGATAAACCGAACTTATCTTAAGTACTTTAGCTTTGATGTTAAGTACTTTAATCGCCTCCCTCACATGCGAGTACGCTATTCCTGGCGCAATAATTAGGTGCCTTCCGTCACCCTCGAGTGCATTGAATGGACACTCTTCCACACCCTCACGTATTTTCTCCCACCGCCCTAGAAGTGCAAGCTTATTCTTTCTAGCAATCGCTGGAACCAACGAGTACCTTACATCTCTCTCGAACTTACCTTTTACTTTAGGAGGCCTCGGAATAGGTCCTAGCTCTACAACACCTCTAGTGTGGCTTATTCTCGTAGTACTTCTTAGAATTACCGGGTGCTTATTTCTTGAGCTGAAGTCTAATACGTACTTAGTTAATTCTTTAGCTTCACTAGGTCCGTAGGGCTCAAAAACAGGTATGTAGGCATGCATGCCGTAAAACCTGTTATCTTGCTCGTTCTGGCTGCTCCACATACTCGGATCATCAGCTGATACTATTACAAACCCTTCATTTACGCCAGTGTATGCACTACTCATTAGCGGATCAGCTGCAACATTCAAGCCCACATGCTTCATAGCAACCAAAGACCTAACACCAGCAATCGCTGCTGCATAAGCAACCTCAAATGCAACTTTCTCATTAATGCTCCACTCAACGTATATCCCTAGCTCCTTGCTAATAGAGCTTAGTGCCTCAACTATTTCTGATGAGGGGGTTCCGGGATAGGCGCTAGCCACTCCTATACCTCCTTCTAGGGCGCCTCTGGCGATCGCCTCATTACCGAGAAGCAGTGCTCTCCCTTTATCTACTTGTATCAGGTCTTTGAACCTACGCATGAATCTTAACCATTCTATGTTGCGACTGCCATCTTATATAGTTCATCCTTCTTTAAGTGCTTTAATAAAACCAATAAATAGAGGTGCTGGCTGCAGCGGCCTACTCTTAAATTCTGGGTGAGCCTGAATTCCTAGATAGAATTTAGAATTTCTTAGTTCCATAATTTCTGGAAATCCCTCCTCGCTGTATCCGCTGACGATAAATCCACATTCATCAAATTTATCGATATATTTCGGATTTACTTGGTACCTATGCCTATGCCTCTCATACGCAATGCTTCTCTTGCCGTAAATTTCGTAGGCCATTGTCCCCTTAACAAGCCTTATCGGAAGCGCACCTAGCCTCATAGTGCCACCTTTGTAGATGATACCCCTTTGCATAGAGAGCAGGTCAACAACTGGGTGGGGGGTATTCGGATCTACCTCTGTTGTATTTGCTTTCTCTAAGCCTAACACATTTCTCGCAAACTCAACAACCATTAATTGTAAACCAAAACATATACCTATAACAGGCACATTTCTTTCTCTTAATTCTTTAATTAATGCTATCTTCCCCTCAGCACCTCTAACACCAAAACCTGGCAGTACTATAGCACCGTCAACACCGTCAATAGCCTCCTCAGCCTTAATTATTCCTTTCTCAACCTCCTCTGCTTCAATCCACTTCAACTTAGGCTTAATTGAAAAGTACGCCGAGGCATGTTTGAGTGCTTCTATGATGCTTAAATAACTGTCCCTCAATCTGGTGTACTTCCCTATCATAGCTATAGTAACTTGCCTCCTCGCATGCTTCAGTTTATTAATGAACTCATTCCACTTACTTAGGTCAGGCTCCTGATACTTTATTTTTAAGCGTCTGCTTACTAAGAAGTGAAGACCCTGCTCCTTCAGTATTAATGGAACTTCGTAAATCAAGTCAACATCGTAATTGCTAAATATCGCTTCCTCAGGTACATTGCTGTAAAGCGCTAGTTTCCTTCTAGCTTCCTTAGTTAGCGGCTCTGTGGATCTAGCTACGAGTATATCCGGCTGAATACCTATTCTTCTTAGCTCTTGAACGCTGTGCTGCGCTGGCTTAGTCTTTAATTCACCTGTAGTTGATAGCTTAGGCACTAACACTACGTGTATAAATAGTGTATTCTCTACCCCTTCCTCAAGCCTCATCTGTCTGGCTGCCTCAAGAAACGGTAGCCCCTCAATGTCGCCTACGGTACCACCTATTTCTATAATAACTATTTCAGCACCCTGCTCTTCAGCAACTTCCCTAATCTCTCTCTTTATTTCATCTGTAACGTGCGGTATTATCTGAACAGTCTGCCCTAAGTAGTCACCTCTACGCTCCTTCTCTATAACTGACTGGTATACTTTACCTGTGGTTATGTTGTTTTTCTTACTTAGGTTAGTATTAAGAAATCTCTCGTAATGACCTATGTCAAGGTCGGTCTCCCCGCCATCCTCTGTTACAAATACTTCACCATGCATGTAGGGATTCATTGTGCCTGCATCTACATTTACGTAAGGATCTATCTTTATTGCAGTTACCTCGTGTCCCATAGATTTAAGTAGTAACCCCACAGAAGCTGATGTAACACCCTTCCCTAAACCTGAAAGGACGCCGCCAGTCACGAATATGTATTTCCTCGCCACCGCCCCACACAAGTATTCCGTATTTAATGCTTTAGAAAAGCTTTCTTCAAAATAATTCCAGTGACGTATTACTTGATTCTTCAGTCGACGAACAAAATTATCGCTCTCGACGTCAGGGTGGAGTTTATGTGATTATTCCAATTAGTGAGTGATCTTTTAAATGATACTCACTATAGCTTCATCAACAGGAAGATTATGATGCTGCTAAGACAGCTGTGCCCACTCTGTGGAGGGACGATTAGTGAAGATGCTCTAAGAAGTGGTTTACCATGTAATAAATGCATTCAATCGCTGAAGATCACGCTACGTAAGGATAGAGCGGGAATTAGTAGATTTATGCTAAATTCAGCAGTATCCTCTGATAGCTTCTATGCCACACTTGAACCTATCATCAAGATTATCACTAGAGACGAGCTTAAGGATTTTGAAGATTTCTTCCATAAGATAACTGGAAAACGCTTCTGGTCCATCCAAAAGTCTTGGGCTAAGAGAATGCTCTCAGGCGAGTCATTCGCTCTAATAGCGCCAACAGGAGTAGGTAAATCTACATTACTTCTTTCTTACGCTCTTTATAGAGCGCGCAGAAATAATAGAATACTCTATATTGTCCCAACACGCGAGTTAATGAAGCAGGTAGCAAATAACATGGTGCAGATAATTAATGAGAACTTATCGCTACTGGGAAAAGTGAGAGTACTTACCTCGGACACAGTTAAGGAGGAAGCTAGAGGATGTTTAAGTAGCTTAAGGCCGCCTTTCATAGTTGTGACAACACATGCCTTTATATTTAGGAATAAAGGAATGTTTGATAATGTAAAATTCGATTTGATAGTGGTCGACGATTTTGACGCACTCCTGAAGTCCTCCTCCCTTATCGATTTAATATTAAAGTGTCTAGGTATAAGTGAAGAAGCCATAAACTTAGCTAAGAAGGTAATAAATCTAAAGTCTGAGGTACTCTACTACAAGTATCTAGGTAACGAGGAAAAGACAAGTGAATTGCAGGAGCAGCTGTATGAGATCAGGCTCAAGCTAGCTAAGGAAATAAACTATGATGAAGTAGGGCAGCTACTCATCGCTAGCGCTACGGGAAGAGCTAAGGGTACTAGAGTAAAAGTGCTAAGAGAGCTACTAGGCTTTGAAGTAGGCTCTATAATGGATTACTTAAGAAATATAGTGGAGGCTAAGGAGCGCCTTGATAGGGTAGACATAATCAAGCTCCTAAGGAAGCTGCATGGAGGTACACTAGTATTTGTGAGTAAGGACTTAGGCATCAAGAGGGCGAAGGAGCTAGTTGAGAAGCTGAAAAGTGCTGGAATAAGTGCCGTCCTCGCTAACTCACGAAAAGCACTTGACTTACTAAGAAAAGGTGAGGCTAGAGTTTTAGTAGGTGTAGCGACATACTACGGCATATTAACTAGAGGAATAGATGAGCCACTTAAGGTCTATAACACTGTTTTCTTAGGAGTACCTAAGTTCGAGATTAATATTGATATCCTGCTGCAGAACCCAAGAAATTTAGTTTCTATAATATTAGGGCTGACACAAAAAGGCTACACACTCAGCGAGGACGAAAAATCACTGGTGCGTATCATTAGTAGGCTTAGTCCAAGTAAATTAAGGGTGCTTCAGCTAGCGTTAAGAGCGGGTTTCGAAGTCAATGAAAAGTTGAGAGATGTATTAGAGCTCATACTCAAGGTAATTCCTCGAATTAGCAAGGCATTAAAGGAGCACGTCAATAAGCAGGGAAAACTAGTCATAGGCAGCTATGTAATAATTAAGAAAAGTAGCACATATGTTGCTCAGATACCTGATGTAATGACTTACATACAAGCATCAGGGAGATGCAGCAGACTCTATAAAGGTAGGATGACATTAGGGCTCTCCGTAATTCTATATGAGGATGATGATCTGCTTGAAATATTTGAGAAAAGATTAAAGAATTATGTCCCATCTTCTAACCCAGTACCGCTCAGTGAGTTAAATCTCGAGGATATTAAGGAGAAACAAATTAAGTCACGTTCAGAGAGCACAGGTAGAGTCGATGTAGATAGAATAAGGTCTGCCCTAATAGTTGTTGAGTCACCAACGAAAGCTAAAACAATAGCTAAGATGTTTGGCAACCCCGGTAGACGGTACATTGGAGACTACATAGCCTATGAAACCGTGATAAGTCTTGGAGACAGTGTATATGTAGCGACCATAGCTCCAACCCTAGGACACATACTTGATCTCGCTGTCGATGAAGGAATTCATGGTGTGAGGATAGAGGGTGGCAAGCTGATCCCAATATATACAACGATAAAGAGGTGCTATGATTGCGGCTACCAGTTCACAGATGAGTCTAATACCTGCCCCAGGTGCGGATCCATTAGGATACGCAATAGCAAGAAGGTTATTGATGCTCTCAGAAAGATATCGCAGGAAGTGGACGTAGTTATACTAGCTACAGACCCTGATGATGAAGGTGAGAAGATAGCTTATGATGTTTATTTAGCCTTAAGGCCATACACAAGTAACTTCCTACGAATAGAGTTCCATGAGGTCACTAGATCAGGTCTCTTGAAGGCCCTTACATCCCCCAGGAGTATTGATATGGAGAGAGTTAATGCACAAATAGTACGCAGAGTTGATGACAGGCTAGTAGGGTTTGAGCTAAGCTCCATACTCAAGCAGCACTTCAGCAAACACTGGCTCGGTGGCGGTAGGGTGCAGTCGCCAGTTCTTGCGTGGATTGCTAAAAGGTACCTTGAGTACCTCAAGAATAAAGGCTATCTTATCATAGCTGTACTTCCACTAAACAATCTAAGGGTCACAGTGTTTATTCCAGACCGTGAAAAAGCAAATGAATTACTTGACCTGATCAATAGGAAAGGAGTTACGCTGCAACTGGTATCTACGAAGGTCAGTGACGTAGCACCTAAGCCACCTTATACTACTGATGCATTATTGTTTGACGCGTCATACGCGCTAAAGCTTAGTCCCGGAAAGATAATGAGAATAGCACAAGATCTATTTGAGCTAGGGTTCATAACGTACCACAGAACAGACTCGACTCACGTCTCAGCTACAGGAATTGAAGTTGCCCGAGAATTGCTGCAGTCCCTAGGCTACCTAGAGGAGTTTGCGCCACGGAGGTGGGGCGCTGAAGGAACACATGAGTGTATAAGACCTACAAAACCCATAAGGTCTCTCGATGAGGTGGAGCTTGACTACACGCTATTAGCGAGGTTTAACCTGACCTGGCATCACAAGAAACTTTATGAGATGATCACTAAGAGGTTTGTTGCTAGCCAAATGAATAGAGCAAGAATAGAATTTAGGACTTATGATGTCCTTGTTGACGGCATTAAGCTAACCTCCATAGAGATACCTACTAAAATACTTGAACCAGGCTTCACTAGAGTCTATAGTATCAATGTCTATGAGGAGCTGAGAGGTAAAGATGAGCTTACACTGCAACCTGCGGCTACCAAGTTAATTAGGTCATCCAAGTCTAAGTTGTACGCATCTTCCGATATAGTAAAGCTAATGAAGGAGAAGGGTATTGGCAGACCTAGCACGTACGCTAAGGCAATAGAGAACAACCTAAAGCACGGATATGTAATACTCTCTAAGAAATACATGTACTTAATACCTACGAAGCTAGGCCTTGAGGTATCTGAGTTCATTAAGAAGTACTATCCCGAATTAACTAGTGAGAAAGCTACCAGGGAGCTTGAGGAGCTCATTGACGTAGTACGTGAAGGAATGCTAAGTAGGGATAAAGCACTAACTTTCTTACTTAGTGACTTAATTAGCATAAAGGCGAACTATCTCGTTAAGACAGCAGGTGCCAGCCTAGTCGCAAGACAAGATAAGGGTATTATAGAAGTCTAGGGGCATTGCTAGTAGATTTAGTCCTTTCTCTCCTTAATCTATCATATATTTAAATTAACTTTTCAATGGTTATTTCAATAAATGAAACAAGCTTACCTCTCCTGTCCTCACTGCCTATTCTTACGTTTTCTAGTTTAATTACATCTCCCATTCTGTCTTTAACCGCGTTATACACTGCCACAGCTTTCGAGATTTTATCGCCTTTACCTTTAATGACTATTCTCTTCACACCCTGGTTAAAGAGTATAGCGATAGAAACTATGTAGTCGGCTATCGGCTTATTCCCTATAGTTATTCTGCTCTCTTCGCTCAACTCCTTACCCCCTAATTGAATGACTCAGCAACGATATAAAAGAATAATCTTAGCCTGATAGAGCTAAGGCATATAAGCTTATATATCGACTCGCATCATGAATAAAATGACGAGGTAGTAGAGGATGATGCCGACGAGAATGGAAAGTCCCTTAAGAACACTACGTTCCTCAATAAATAAGGACGTGCTAGTTAGAGTTAAAGATGGCAATGCTTACTATGGCAGGTTAATAATGACGGACGCTACAATGAATGTAGTGATGACAGAGTGCGAAGAGCTGCATCACGAATCAAACGAGCCTGTTGCTAAATACGGGACTGTCTTAATTAGAGGCAGTCAAATACTCTATATAGTAGTTGATTTCAAGAAGGCGTAAGTGAGCTTTATAAGTTTTAGCGTTTTAAACTTAATTAAGCCTTCCTGCCTAACCAGTACTATTATGTACGAAGGAAAAGCTTTAATTTAACAACACCCTCACATCATATAGGTATGCGTCATGGCAAGAAACATTTTTGTTGAAGCAGTAAATTGGACGCCAGTAGAGGAACAACATACTGAGCTAGTTGAGAGAAAAGGTCTGGGACACCCTGACTTCATTGCTGATTCAGCAGCTGAGATCGCTAGTGTAGCTCTCTCAAAATACTACTTGGAGAAGTATGGGACAATATTACACCATAACTTGGATAAGGTACTCTTAGTTGGAGGACAGGCCCATCCGACTCTCGGTGGCGGTGAAGTTCTTCACCCAATCTACATTATTGTTTCTGGAAGAGCTACAGAGTACGTTGTAAGGAATGGCTCTATTGAGCGCGTCCCTGTAGGCACTATAGTAGTTAATGCAGTCAAGGACTGGATAAGAAAGAATTTCAGGTTCTTAGATCCAGATAGGCACGTAGTTGTTGACTATATGATTCGTAGCGGCAGCTCTGACCTAGTTAAGACTTTCGAGTTAGGTATGAAGAGTAAGCCCCTAGCTAATGACACAAGCTTCGGCGTATGCTTTGCACCACTCTCAACGCTAGAGAGACTCGTCTTAGAGACTGAGAAATATCTCAACTCTAAGTCATTTAAGAAATCTATACCTGAAGTTGGGGAGGACATTAAAGTAATGGGTCTGCGTGTCGGCAGAAAAATAACGCTTACTGTTGCTGCAGCAATGATTTCTGGGCTCATACCTGATGTAGATCACTATGTCTCAGTAAAGGAGGAGGTATTAAACAAAATTAAGGACTTAGCAGCAAAGATAGCTCCTGATTACGATATAGAAGTTTTCTTAAATACAGCGGATAGGCCGGAAGATAGTGTCCTCTACTTAACCGTAACAGGGACATCTGCAGAGCATGGGGACGACGGTATGACCGGGAGAGGAAATAGAGTTAATGGACTAATAACACCTATGAGGCCTATGAGCCTCGAAGCAACAGCAGGTAAAAACCCTGTTAGCCATGTAGGTAAGTTGTATAACGTACTAGCGAAAAAGATAGCTGAAAGAGTAATAAAGGAAGTGCCAAGGATCAGAGAAATTTACGTTGAGCTGCTTTCACAGATAGGAAAGCCTATAGATCAGCCATTAGTAGCTTGTGCGAAAGTTCTGCTAGATAAAGGAGCTGCTCTACAAACCGTGAAGTCCGATATTGAGGGCATTATAAGTGAAGAGCTTGAAGATATAACTAAGCTAACTGAAAAAATAATAAGAGAAGAGACGCAGCTGTTTTAATCAGGTAGCCATGATGTATGAAACCGGGTCTGAATATTAATGATGACGGGTCGGTGACTGATTCCTAATTCACAGCGACCTCTACATAATAGCAAAGTCTACTTCACCGCCAAGTTCACTCAATATAATAAACTACCTAGTCTACTTAGATTTAGGACGTGGTGTTTACTATATGGTGACAACTCTTGCAAGAGTCTACAAGTCCCTAGAAGAAGCTGACTTTAAGATACTGTCAATACTTGACCTACTGCTGGACAAGTTCGAATACATACCCCTGGAAGTGTTAGAAAGACGGTGCAACATGAATCCCAAGGAATTATCAAGAAGGCTGGATAAGCTTCATCGTCTAAAGCTCGTGAGAAGAAGTACCTTGCCAAAAATAGGCTATAAGTTGACTTACTTAGGGCTTGACTGCCTTGCTCTCCGTTTCTTAGTCAGGAAAGATATTGTCGCATTTTTAGGTAGTAAGATAGGTATGGGTAAAGAGAGTGAGATATACCTGGCTAAGACACCTGATAATAAATTGGTTGCTGTTAAGTTCTATAAAATAGGAAGAATAAGTTTTCAGAAGGTTAAGAGAGTTCGCTCGTATGTTGTTGATGAAAGTAACTGGCTTATTCGCTCAAAAATAGCTGCTGAGAGAGAGTTCAATGCATTGAGGGACTTAGTAAAGTACACTGACTACGTACCTAATGTGTGGGGCTGGAATAGACACGCAGTAGTTATAGACTACATTGAAGGAATAGAGCTCTATAGATATAAAGACGCTTTTGATCCACTAGGCATGCTTACTAAAATAATGTCTGTAATTCGTGAGGCCTACTTAAAGCTCGGTATAGTTCACGGTGATTTAAGTGAGTATAATATTATAGTACGTATAAGGAATAACATAGAGATACCATACATTATTGATTGGCCTCAGTATGTTTACAGAGATGATCCTCGGTCACTAATATACTTGAAGCGTGATGTAGAATATATCATTAAGTTCTTTAAACGGCGATACAGAACTTCACTAGACTATGAAGTTGCTCTTAAGTACGTAATGGGGAGAATTGATGAGCTCTCAGTGGAAGGCAGTAATAGGAGTTGATATAATAAGGAGTGGCGGCACCGACTTAAATCAGTACTACTACGCAATTGCGATTCTACAGGAAGGAAACATAAAGAAAACTGAAGAGGGTAAACTAAGCCACTTAATTAGGCTGCTCTGGGAGTACAGGCCAGCATTACTAGCTGTTGATAATATCTATGAGTTAGGTGGTACTAAGGAGAACTTAAGGAAAGTCTTGAAGTTTATTCCACCAGAAACCGAAATAGTGCAAGTTACGCTCGATGAAAGCAGGTTCCAGAGCGTTAAGGAGATAGCATATAAGGCTGGTCTATCCATAGAGAAAGGTAAGTTAAATCCTTTCAGAACAGCAATATTTCTAGCTATTCTCGCAAGCGAGGGTTATGGAACGAAGCTGTCTCTATTTGAGAAGAGGGTAAAGATTATAGTTACTAAGGGTAGATCAGGCTATGCAGGAGGTTCTAGATCAGATAAATATCAACGAAGCATGCGTGCAGCAGTAATGCAGATGGTTAAGAAGATAAAAGAAGAATTAGATAAAAGAAGAATAGATTACGATCTCACGATCAGGCGAAGTAAGGGTGGTGTAGAGAGAGCGTTATTCGTAGTTTATGCTGATAGGAAGGATTTAACGGGCATTGTAAGGAACATTAGAGGTTATGATGTAGTTGTACGAATTAAGCCTGTCATTAACACCAGATTCCTTAAGTTAATAGAGAGCAGCAAACCTGAACGCAAGTACTTAATCGTCGGATACGACCCTGGAATAGTTGCTGGACTTGCTGCAATAGATTTAGACATGAACCCCATACTCATCGTCTCAGGTAGGGAGCTCGACCGCGGAACTGCTGTCTCGCTGCTAACGGATGTAGGAATTCCTGTAGTTGTTGCAACTGATAAGAATCCGCCGCCTGACATGGTTAAGAAGTTAGCTGCAATGCTAAATGCACAGTTATTCACTCCACCCAAGTCACTGAGTACAGGCGAAAAAGAATCTCTAGTAAATGAATATGCGAAAAAATTTGACTTAGAAGTCAGGAATACTCATGAAAGAGACGCCCTTGCAGCTGCTCTTAAAGCATACAGCATATTCAGGGAGAAAATAGAAAAACTTAATGCTAAGGTGAGGAGCATAGGTATTAAGGTAAAGAACCTGCAGAAGTACAAGATTAAGCTTCTAAATAATGAGCCGCTGGAGAATATAATTGAGGATATGATCAATGACGTCCTATCATCAAGCAGGCGTGATGAAGCAAGCGCTAAGGCAGCTACTACATTGCTGATTAAGAATAAGCAATTGGAGCAAAGCAGTTTAGAAGAGAGAATTAAAGAGTTAGAAAGCAAAATTGAACACCTGACTGCTGAGAGAGAGAAACTTAAGCAGAGAATAAAGGAACTTGAACAAGAATATAACTATCTTAAGTCAGAGCTAAACATAATGTCCACCGAACTAAGTAGAGAAGTGTTAAGAGAGAGGAAGGTAAGTGAGCTTATTCAGAGGCTAAAGAACGTTAACTCCTACGCGATTAAGTTAGAGAACGAGTTAAATAGCTTAAAAGAAAACCTTCATAACACTATCCAATTAATCGAGAAACTCTTTAGAGGTGAATACATACTAGTGAGAAGAGTTTCACTAAACTTAGTGAGCATTAGGGAGAGCGAGGAGTCTCTAGGTAAAACCCGAAAGGGTGAAATAATTTTCTTAGACATTACTGAAGCTGATCAAGGGATACTAGCTGCAAACTTCAGAGAATTTGTGAATTTCTGTATTAATATGAACTTGAAGGTCGTGCTACCTGAAAATGACGTGTCTGCCCGAGTCGCCGATAATCTGATTAGCAAACACTATGTGCCTGCCATTACAATACAAAAATTCATGCGTATTGGTGAGAGGTTAATATTGATTCCTAGAGGTGTTACCAGCCAATTAAATAGAATGTCTAAGGAGCTTAGTAAGTTACGTGAAGAAAGTACACCTAAATTGACTGAGGAGGTACTCGAAAAGCTAATTAGTGAGTATCGTGAGGAGAGGACCGCAATCTTAAGAAGTGCTATTCGACATGATGATGCAGATAACCGTCTAAATTAAATCATTACTTTATGAGAGAATGTAAAATATAGAGTATGAAGCAGCTAGTGAAATAATTAATGGTAGAATCCAGCTTGCTAGTAAATACTCTATGACCTTACGCCCACTAATTAATCTTAATTTCATACCCATGCTTGAGCCGAGTAGCCCTGAAAACACGGCTAGCGACAATGGTATCGGTATAGATAACTGAGTACCTATTTCTGCTAGGACAAGTGCTGAAATATAAATAGTTAATGTGCTTGAGTACCTAAGCCCATAAAAGCCCATACCAATCTTATGTGTGCCCCTCATTCCTTTAACAATTACAGCACCGATTACAATACCTGCTAGTACAGCGATGACACTGAAGATATTGCCTTGCCGCATACCCAATATTGTAAATGACGCTATGAAGCCTAATGTATTGGCTCCTAGAACATATGCTGTAAGCGCAACCAGCAGAGTTATGACTAGCTTAAACATACTTAAATTCTTAATAATAATGGCCCTTCCACCAAGTAAGATCTTCATAAGCAAAAACGATGCTGCCGCTGATAATGTGAGTGTAAGTCCCCAATACAACATGGTCTCAGCTATCTTGCCAATAAGCAGCGACTGCCCTGAGAGTGCTATAGTGTAGCCTATTAAGACACCCATAAAAATCTGCGTAACTGAAGTCACAAAACCCGTGAGTGTTAGGATGGAGAGAGTTAATATTGCTATAGAAACTACTACCAGCATATCCCTGAGCTGAAGGAATGTTATAATTCGTACTTTCCAGCCTTCGCAGATATACCCTAGCGATAATCCGATAATAGCTAAGGCATAGAGCCAGTTCTTGCTAATAACCTTTACACCGCTACTAGGACCTGCAATTACACCCATATTATTTCCTACTGCAATAGCAACTACAGTAACGGTTAGTAACACACTCACTACGTTTTCTATGGTGTAGCTATACATAACTAAGACCTTAGTAATTTTGTGTTAGTATGCGAGTGAGCTTATTATACGTATGAGGATGTGCGATGCGTCTTCGCACGAATCAACAATGGTGTCCAGGGTTCTCACAATCTCTACTAAGTGATTAAATGTTATCGGATCTACACTCGTTCCTAAGCCGTAGATTTCGTCCAGTATGTTATTCTTGAATTCATCGACCTTATCCTCATAGACGTCTATCTGTGAGTCTAAGTCTTGCACCTTCTTGTAGTCCTCAAATACACTTTCAAACTGCTCCTTTAGTGCTTCTAAAGCCTTAGTAGCCAGCAAACTCATCCCAGTAAACTTCTTGTACATTTCAGCAACCACGTTTTTCCTACTTACACCGACCCTATATGCGCGTGCTAACTCAAGCGCCAAGAAGTAAATTAAGTCGAGAATATCATCGACTTTATCTATCAGTAGGCCCATATCCCCTGCCAGTGCTACTGGTATAGCTCCCTGCATAACTAAGATTATTAACTTATCCGCTATCTTGTCGCCATTTTTCTCATACGATATTACTTCTACTGCGCTTGCCTCAATTATTTTATCGCTTAGAGACCCTGAAAGTATATCATTTATTATCTTCATAGACTTAATTGATAAACTGATGTGCTCGGCTAATCCTTTAAATACCTCCTCTTCACCCTTCATCAGTATCTTTTTAAGGAACTTCATTAGATTACATCCTACGGAAAAGTACACTCAGCAATAAAATAATTGTGGAGGCGGCCTATGGTGAAGAAAAAGAGGTTAATATTCAAGAAGGAATATGGTAGCGCCATACTTGAGGGTAAGAAGACATCTACGATACGGCTGACATCGCAGCTGAAAAAAGGTGATACTGTGGACATCATAGCTGGGAAGATAAAAATAGGTACGGCGACTATTGAAGATGTTGAAGTGAAGAAGCTGAAGGAATTAACAGATGAGGACGCTATCATGGATGGGTTTAAGAATAGAGAGGAATTGATAAGGACGCTTAAGAAGCTCTATAGAAAGAAAATCAGTGATAATTCTGAAGTTAAGTTAATTAGATTTAAGTTAATTGGTAGAGAAAGCAGAAATGAATAATTAAAAATTACGTAATAGGGGCAAGCTAGGCTCATTACACATCAACTATCCTGAAATTACTATATATGATATGTTTGACTTTGGCACAACCAGTCCTTTTCCTTTGCTTAACACTCCTATTTCATACCTTGACAACTTCATGAGCCGCCCTTCTAATCTCTGCCCATTAATTAGGTGTATCTCCAATTCACATCCTATCAGGTCGGAGGTTAATACGGTATCCTCAAGTTCTTCCTGAGAATAACCGTGTAGCTCCGTCTCACTTAGGGTTGCATAAAGAATAGCATGCCTAAATATTATGTAGGGCTTATTAGATACACTCATGCCTATTTCATATCTTGAAACTTCGTCTATTACTCCTTCAATAGGGTCATCACGACCTAGTACGTATACCTTGACTGCCTTACCCACTAACCTGTGATCGATTATATTTTCTCTCATTTTTTCTTCTACCAAAGACTAAGGTTATCTCTAGTATTATTTTTATATCAAGTCAAAGATAATACCGGGAAGTTAAAAAGCAAGAGAATAGTTGTTAATTTGGATCGTGATGAAGAGCTGGCTCTGAGCGGTGATTGAGCTGAGCTGCGCTGACATGCCTCGAAGACTATAACTAAATTTTTAATTCTCAATATGTCTAAGTTACGAATAGGTTAACTCACTTCCTCATAATCGAGCCCAAGTTTTTCTGCATACTTATATGCTTCCTCCATTTCCTCCGCACTTGGCCTCCTACTTATGTCTCTGTATTTTTCTGGCGACCTCCATACCAGGTATTCTGGCCTGTACTGCCCCATTACATTGACCAGCGCATTTCTGCAGTTTAGGGCTATCCACTCAAGTACAGGCTTAGTGCAACAGTTAATGTGATTAGGTAGCACTAGGTGTCTAATAATTATTGGGTCACCTGAGAAACATATTATCTTCATGTTCCTGGTTACTACGTCGTAGTATCTGTCAGCAAGCGAGAGTCTTAATGCGCAGTTATTATTCCCATATTTAAAGTCTGGGAGCCATATGTCTATCAAGTCGATAATTATGGTTAGTGCTTCCTCTGTAAGGTACATGTTACTGTTCCATAATTGAGGGACATTCACCCTCACATACTTAAGTGACTCTACAATGTTATGTATGTTGGGTGTTGGGTCGCCACCAACGTGATTTATGTTTCTAGCACCCTCACTCCTTAGATACTCTTGAATTGCTGCTATCTCCTTCGGCCCTGCTTCAATACCCTGATACGGATTTTCCTGCGATATATCATAGTTCTGGCAGTAGACACACTTAAAATTACAGCTGCCATAAAATATTGTGCCGCTTGGAACTAGAGGTGCTTCCTCGCCAAGATGTAAGAAGTATGTAGTTACGTATGATTTAAGACCCAATCTGCAAAATCCTTGTTTAACACTTCTATCAACTAAGCATCTCCTCTCACAAAATCTACATTCCTTAACAATCCTCCATGCAAGCTCTATTTTCAGGTCAAGGAAACTGTACTGTGGATTAGGCAATTCCTTATATTCGCTTAGGGTTAGTTTTCCGCTCCTAGCCTTATCAAGTATTCTTAGGAACTCCTTACGAGCAGAGTTATGTGCCTCCCAAAGTTCCTCCAGAGACCTGCTATCGCTCGGGCTAAAATCTATTGGTACCTTCTTAGCTATCATAAACTTCGCAGGAGCGACATCGTTCATCACCATGCTGTACCATGTTAATTTATGCTGCACCTTCTCGCTGTTCCAGACCGCTTCTGCATCCGGCCGCACTAACCTCCAAAACGGCAACCCTGAATCCCTACTCAATAAAGTTTTATTTGAGTTGATTAACTTTAGCTAAGTTACAACACGTCCAAATCCTGTCTCTCAAGAAAGCAAGTCACTGATCGCGCTTATCACGCACTCCTTATTCACTCTTCCTCTACTATTAATGCGAATACCTTCAATCATTAACAGCTTCCTTTTAAAGTTAGGGCATTTTCTTCCATAGAGAGTGTAGCCGCCTAAGCTTAAGTCAGACTTAACCACCCTATGGCAAGGAATAATTACCGGATTTTGATTATTCTTAAGGAGATAGGCAACATGCCGTGGCCTTATACCTAAGCATCTTGCCAGTAAACCGTAGGTAGTAACTTTACCTATTTCAATCAGCTGTAATAGCGCATATAAGGCATCTCTAACTTCATTGGAACCGCTTAGCTTTACCCTTACTTTACCCTGCTTGCTGATTTCAAGTACGAGTAATCTTTTCGTAATCATCCTCTAACTTTGCTTCTCGAGCGCTTTTTTAGCTTTAATAATTATTACGCCTTCATCTTCGTTTCTCTCTATTATAAATTCTGTTCCCCATTTTTCAACCATGTTCTTAGGTATGTAAAGGTTGAGAGGAAGAGTGTAATATTCGTATGTATAAGTCTTGCCTTTTACTGTCTTCCTACCTATGACTTTCCTGACAGTAGCTGTCCGCCTTACAACTGGCATAGTCAACGCCCTAAGATAGATTTCTCTATTGGAGATAAATATTTTCCTTGACCTCAATTCTACTCATAGTAATTTCATATCGGAGGCAGCTAAAGATTAAGATTATATCCTTCTGATACTGAAGCTATTTTAGGTGTAACTAGTGAGTAGAAAAGTAACTATTCTAGAACTTGAAGGTCTGGCAATAAATAATCTAGTTAAATCGTATACAGTTAGTGAATGCAGTAGCAGTGGTAAACTAAGGTTTCTTAAAATAATCGCTAGAGATATTAATGATGAGGAACTCGAGACTGAGTGTATAGAGCAGGAGAGAATAGGTAGGTTAATAGCGATTCTTGCAAGTTATCGTTCGTGGAACAAGTAGCGGCTAAGACTAAATCATGAAGAGCAGTAAAGCGCCTAGATGATGAGTGGTGTTACATATGAGTCAATTAGACGATGATTAAGACGCCAGACACTGATTAATTATGTTCTACGTTATTCAGAGAGATTGGCTATTGGACGAACCTAGTTGAGGATGTTAAATTAACCTAGAAGGATAAGGCTTTTTACCTCCCTAAGCCGGTCTATTGGTTGGGTTGACGTTATTATGAGGTTCTGTCCGAAGTGTGGCACAATGCTTGAGCCCACTAAGAGGGATAAGAAGATAGTTTTGAAGTGCCCTAGGTGCGGGTATGAAGAGGTCATTAAGCCCACTAAAGCAAGTGAATACAAGTTAGTCGTGAAGTCAGGAGAGGAGAATAAAGTAAAAACTACATCATTAGTTAGTGAGGGTAAAGCTACGCCTAGGAAGAAAGAAGAGATAGAGCAGGAGAAAGAAGAGTTCTACGAAGTGTTTCTTGACTTGATGAGCGAAGAGGAGGGTAGTTGAGACTTTAAGATTTGCTTGCTATCCTGATTGATATTAAACTTATAAGTTTAGCTATTAGGAAGATTTCTGGAGTGTAGCGGGGGTGCCCGAGCTAGGTCAAAGGGGGCGGGCTCAGGACCAGTAGGGTGAGAGCCCCGCTGGCGTAGGCCTGCGTGGGTTCAAATCCCACCCCCCGCACCATAATTCCTGCATCTTCAACAAGCCACATACTTCGCTTAAAGAGCACGTTTGAGTAGTATGTTACAGTTTCTTAATTCTTCGAATTCTCTCAAGAGCATCTAGCAATCTATTGAGAAGCTCTACATCACTAACATCAATATCTTCCAATGTTTTAATCCTCGATAGAGTCTGAAATATTCTATGGGCAATGAATTTCTCTAGTTCATCTAGTACTGCCGACGTCGTTACAGACACTGCCTCACTCTCACTTCTCACTACCCTAACAGTTCCATGCACTGGACAGACTGTCTCGCCACTTTTTAACTTAAATAGTGGTGTACCACATAACGGGCAAGCCTGATCAAGCATTACTGCACCTGACCTAAGTAACTCACTCATCTTCTTAATCACAGCTCCTTTATCCTTCTCAGTCATAATTATCACCTATCTTAAGGATCTATCAATGGTTTAATTTATTACTTTTCCAGAAATTTTCTACTTCTTGGGTGTGAGCAATGGCATCGCAACCTCCAGTAGATATGAAGTCCCTAAATGAAGCAAAAATAATGCAAGCCATCAGATTACTTAATAAGATAATAGGTGACTCAAGTGTCCCTCGAAACATAAGAAGAGCAGCAATAGAGGCTCTAAGAATGTTACAGGACAGCTCATTATCCCCAGGCGTGAGAGCAGCTAATGCTGTTAGTGTTTTAGATGAAATAAGTCAAGATCCAAACATGCCTATGCACGCACGAACCACAATTTGGAATATTATGGCAGTCCTTTCAACTGTTAAGGATTAAATCTTGAAGTAACTAAACATCCTACATTACTGAGCGCAGGGGAGTATAAGATCATGAAGGTAAAAGCTAGAGTTAGAGGCATTTACGCAACTGCAATATCGAAAATACTCTATGATAACGGCATAGAACTTGTGGATGTTAGTGAACAAATAGCTAGAAGATTAGGGATAGATCAAAGAAGAGGTGAGCCAGCCGACGTCACCGTTAAAACTGACGAGAGCGACCCTTCAAAAATACTTGTTCTTGGTTTTCCTGAGGGCGTCAGGATAGTTGGAGACATACTTATGAACAATATACCAGATGTTCTAGCATTAAAGCCTAAGGTAGGACTGTATGCCGCATTCAAGACAAGAATAATTCGTAAGGCTGAGAGAGAATGCATAGCTGAATCACCCATAGGTGAGGCTGTCCTTGTGGATGAAGCTAATTGCGAGCCTGGTAAGGAAGTAAACGTTACTGTAGTTAAAACGCCTGTTAAGCCTAATGAAAAACTTATCGTCTCAAGTAGAGTCAGGGTAGTAGGTAAGTATGCTATCGTTGGTAGAGGCTCGCGCGTATCGTTCAGCGGATTCATAAGAAATAAATCAAGAATTACTGAGCTACTGAACATATCTACTCAGTACGTTAGGAAAGGTTATAGCATTAGGTGGAGAAGTAATGCGGATGAAGCACCTCTTGAAAGTATTATGGAAGAATTGCCTCAATTAATAGATCTTCTACATAAAATAGAGGAAAAATTAAGCGGAGCTGAGCCATTAAAGATAGTCTACACTGGCGAGTATATGCTGTTTCTTGAACTAACGTATACAGCTAAGCAATTCCTTGATAAAGTAAGAAATCACGTACTTCCCACATCACCGTTCCATCACGCGTTAAGAACTATTGAAAATTCTTATGAAGGAGTAGTTGATCTAATAGATACACTCGCCAGATACATCGATGAACGTAAACTAGAGGAATGGATAAGGGAGTGGATAATGAAGAGGTTAGAATACAAAAAGGACTTGAGGATATATCATAAGTCACTACATAAGAAGGATTTAATCCTCGGAGAAGGAACTTTAGAGAGCATAAGTATAGAGAATGGTAAATTGAAGTTGATGATTAAGAGAATAGTAAGGGGCAAGGGTGTTTATGACGGCCTCAACGTAGCTAAGGAACCAGGTGATGTAGCATTAACGTCCATATTTGAAGGTAAGTGGTACATAGTTCATAGATACCTCTCAAGTGATCAATCAGTTCAAAAAGGACTATACATAAATATAAATACGCCACCGGAAGTGCTACCAAATGGATCAATAACATACCTGGACTTAGGTGTTGATATAGTTAAAGATGATAGAGGATGTCGCCTGATAGATAGTGAGGAATTTAGAAAATTACTCGCTGATGAGATGGTTACGGGAGACATAGTCACAAGAGTTGCTGAAGCTATAGATGAGGTATTAAACGCTTTTTGCCGTTAAGTTCTTGCACATAATATACCCAGCTTAATACATAGTAACCTAATACATCTTCTCAAAACTTCGTCAATACTAGGTGAAGCATCTACGTACAGAAGTTCACCTGACTCAATAATACCCATATATATTTGCCTAGCTTTCTCTAGAATTCTTAAGTTCTCCTGCAAGTACTCAACTCTCGAAGGCTTGCCTGCCTTTCTTTTAAGCCCTGCCTCAGGATCTATGTCTAAATAAATAGCTACGCTAGGAGTAATAGCAAATTTATTTAGTTCTCTAATCCACGCAAGATCAGCTCCCTTGGCACCTTGATAGGCAAGTGAAGAATAATAGTACCTATCAGTAACCACGATTATGCCAGCATTCACAGCAGGCTCTATAACCTCCTTAATGTGATAGTATCTGTCTGCCGCCATTATTAAGGCCTCAAAAACAGCTCCCATTTTCCTGCCTATAGAATTTAGTATCTCTATGAATTTGTCACTATAAGGCTCGTAGGTATAGATTGCCTTATATCCCCTAGCAGTAAGGAGGTCAACTAGGCGCTTCGCTATGGTCGTTTTACCTGATCCATCAAGTCCTTCTATAGCTATTAAGTACCCCTTGAAGAATGCGTTATTTGATGACAAGGCACTCACCCTTAATGATGCAACCTTCTCTGTTTTTATTAATGTCCTTCTTAAGCGCATTCACTACATTATTCCAAGAATCGAGTAATTTATAGAGGGGTATGTTCCCGATTACCGCGCCTGTAATTAACATAGGATCTATATTCGAGGCTACTATAGCTAACGGAGCTTTGCCGCTTCTAGATAATGCGTAAAGTATGTAAGATCCAACAGTGCTGCCGACAGATGTAGGCATTAAGAGTATTCTCCCGCTTATGTGTCCGACACCTCTAATAACCCCATTAGCGGTGTCAACATCACCTAGGAATGATATCGGTTTCTCCGAAAAAACTATTTCCGCACAACAATCACTACCTTTAACCACCGGGCTAATTCTTAGCCTAATCAACTACATCACCACCTTTAGAGAAAATTCTTAGTATCGAGCCCCTATCCAATAGAAACGCTGGAACACCTGCTAATTTAGGAATATAGTGCAAAGCTTTGACAGAGTCAGTAATGACGCAGCTAACACCTAATATATTAAGCTTCGTAACAACAGGACAAACATCTTCGTATACCTTAACTCTATATTCTAATAATCTGCGCTTTAAATCGCTGCTTAGCCCGATATTACTCTGCGTTATCAGCCACAACTCGCTATTAGTGCTACGTGTCTTACCTCTTGAAAGTATGTAATTTATTATGTCATAAACATCTTGTCTTGATAGGTGGGGACATCCAATAATGTATAGTGCTTCATTGTAGGAGTCCTTAGTGTTCTTCCTTACAAACTCGCGTACCTCTGACGCTGAAATTGTTTCGCGCTTACTCACTTCTCCCTTACTAATTAGTTTCTTGTAATTAGGTGTAATGTCCTTCAAAATTACCATAGCTGCGTTAGAGCTGCTTCCAAACGCAGCTAGAAATCCCCTCAAGTAGTGCTCGTGCTCGAAGTTAATTCCTTCTACATAAGGGATGCTTGATGGAAAGTACTTGCCTATGATGTATCCTGCAGCCGCTACCTCCAGCTGATTTTTTAGAGGTTTAACAACTACCTTAACCTCCGGTACTCTATTTTCATCAAGGTGCATGCCACTCAAGTACGTTTTACCTATTAAAGCCTCCATTAGTGCTAAGGGGCCCCCTTCTCTATTTGTTCGCGCACCACATACGCTGTTGGCGTAGAGTACTGCGTTACTTTCTGCCCAAGCAAGGTGCTCGCCCTCTTGCGGAGTCCTCACGTAATAAGGAGCACATGTAAAAGCTCTAGCCCCCATTTCCCTTAGTGCTTTAACTATACGCAGCTGCTTATTAATGACTGCATCACTAAATGACTTGTTATTGTAGTCGGCAGTAATGGCTGCATAAGGATTCGCTGTCGTGTATACCCTAAAGCATGCTCCCTTACTTCTTAAATCCTCTATAAACTCCATCCCATAATCCAAGATATTGAAGTACGAGATACCAGATACATGCGCGTGTGTAACATCGATTAGTCTAGTAGCACCTAGGACCTCACCAACCTTTACAACGACCTTAATAGCTAATTCTACAGCCTCACCGAACTCACCATTAATCATTGCTTCCTCTTCCTTCGTAAGGTACATAGGCCCACCGCATCTGCTTTTCAAAGACTTACTCAGGTGGTTCGGGCCTTCTGAACATCTCCTTCTTACCTAAGGGCATTGTAGCATCGATACCTATCTTATCAGTAATTCCATCAGCTGAGCTAGGATCAAGAGTTGAGCCTCTAGCATATCTCACAACCACAAGCCCTCTTCCTGCTTGCAATCTTGTTGCTATAGCCCACTCAACCTCCTCTAAATTATCTGGATCTATATCCTCATCAACAACAACGACATGCTTTAAGCTTGGGTGAGCAGCAAATGCCGCCATTATAGCTGACTTACCGTCGCCTTCCATATTCTTCTTTATGGATATGACCGCATGTAACCAACACCCGCTAGCAGGCGTTAGTCTCACCTTCCTAACACGTGCTACCACCTTCTTCACAGCGTCCCAAATTAGTGCCTCCCTAGGAAATCCCATCAATATCTTATGTTCGTTGCTAGCCGGTAGAATAACGTGGAATGGCACATCCTCCTTACTGAAATATATCTTATCTACAGTAATTACTGGCTGTTTCCGAACCCTATCATAAAGACCGAGAATATCTAGGAATGGGCCCTCATCAGCAACTTCCTTAGTAATCCTACCTTCGATAACTACTGAAGCATGGGCGGGTACCGGAATACCGTAGATTGGTGTCCTCGCTACCTCGAGGCATTCACCTGACAAGTGCTCAAAGAGCTCTAACTCAAACACTCCGTAAGGAGGTGAGAGTGATGCAGCAAGAAGGGCAAGGGGGTGAGCACCTATAGCTATAGCTATAGGCGTCTCCTTTCCCACCTTCATGTTTTCCTTGACTATATGGTGAAGGTGCCTGGGCACGAGCCTTAAGGTGAGCAGTTTATCACCTATTACCATTAACCTATGGATTGAGGCATTATACGAATCGTATTCAGGGGTTTTTGCTATAACTATGGAAGACGTTATATATCTTCCTCCGTCCTCGCGATAGAATTTTATTGCTGGTATGTTCTTAAGTGAAACATCAATCTCCCTGTAGGTGTCATTAAAGTTTATTTCCCTAGTTCTTCCTCTAGATCCCAAAGCTCTTATAACTTTCTCGTACGCCTCCTCGTCTCTGCTGGCCCCTAGCAGCTCGTAAAGCCTTCTTCTGCTGCTAAGGATGTTTGCAACACACTTTAAAGCAGATCCCTTGACCGTAAATACTAATGCTAAGCCTTTGCCGTCACTCTCAATAATGTACTTCGTCGGCTCTAGCTCTGGCGCTAGCGGCTCCTTTATCTCTAGTACCTCACCCCTGGATCTTAAGTACCTAACTACTTCATTTAAATCACGCATTTTCCAACCCTTACAAAATCCTCGTAATTATTAGTAAGTTTAATGCGCCCCATAACTAATGCCGAAATTTCTCCGTCCCAGGGAGTTAAAATTTTTATGATGTTATTCGTGAAGCGTACCTCCTTCAGTATACCTAACGCAACATCCTCTAGCTTGCTATCTAGTATGCCCACTAGGTATCCTTTGAAGTCGCTCTCCTTAACTAGATTTAGCTCATATTTACTGGATCCTACATTGATCCCTTTAGCTGATTCGCTCAATACTATGTTAATGACATTACCATATAAGGAAGCATAAACTACGCTACTTATAATGTCACTACTTAAACCTAATTCGCTGATGAGGTCCTCCGGGTTAATTCTCTTGCCAGACAGCACGCATGACCCAATAATCCTAACTTCATCTAACCTCAGTGTTCTCTCCTTAGCATTCTTAAAGTATGATGCATATGCTTCACTTCTTAGTTTTCTCCGTTCTTCCCTACTTCTTTCTCTGACTTTAGCAGGTCTAGGAGCTCTTATTACTTCTACCCGTGACGGCAGCGCTGACTTAAATACCTCAGCTAAGTATTCATCCAAGACAATAACGTGCGTTGGTTTTAGCCATCTAACTAAGCTTAATTTATAATCTAGCGCTTGCGGCGAATTAACCCATCCATCAGTATTAATGACTACTGCCTCAGCACCTAAGCTAAGCGCTTTCGCTAATAAGTCACCTAGTGCCTTAATTACTACACCGTAGCAGTACTGAGGACTTGTGTACCCTATGAACTTAAAGTAGTCAGCACTTAATTCTCTCTGCCACACGAAAGTCTTCTGAGGCATTGTCATAGCTATTGTTGATGGCAGTGCTAGATCTTCCTGACCTATATCGCCCTCTATCAGGGCAACCTTCATGTTCTTCTGAATCATATAATTAGCTAAGAAGGCTGTAAGTGTTGTTTTACCTGACTCTACAGGCCCTGTCACTACAGCAATTATGGGGCGTTTACCTGAGCTACTTACTTCTTCCGCGATCTTTAGCCAATCATCAACGACCTCCTCGCCATCACTGGGCTGCTCGACTCGTGCACCGCTCCCTAAGGTAACTCTTAGCTTAGCGTCCTCAAGCGCTTTTAGGCCATAGCTGCGCACACGGTGAACTATTATACTACTACCCTTACCATATATAGCACCAACTAGTAGGACCTTACCCTCAATAACGTCGACGCGTGCGGGGCCTGAAACCCTTATCACTGAGCCCTTTGATAAGTCAACATTCATTATCAACGCTGATACCCTACACTGGATTATTCTATTAAAGACTTAAAGGCATTAAATAATCGTGAGTTAGTAAGTGAGCGGTGTTGGACGACTATGGAGAATTCCGATATATGCATTGAATTAAACCAGATCCTAAGGCGATATCAAAGAGTACTTAGGCTATCGAAAAGGCTCGGTCAGCACATAATGCGTGGATGCGCCTTAGCTAGCGACTTCGCTAAAATGCTACACAAATTAAAGCCAGACAGGGTACTCGAAATAGGAACAGGAATAGGATCGTTAACACTAGTCTTAAGCAGATTTTCAACACATGTAGTCTCTATAGAGATAGACCCGAAGCTAGCTTATATCGCAAGGAGAGTCCTCAAGAATTACCATAATGCAGAAATAATTTTAGGTGATGGACTCGTATTCCTAAGAGCTTCTTCAGCTAGGGCGGATATAGTGTGCTCTAATCCTCCGTTTAACTTGACAGGTCCGCTCATATCAGCTATAGTTAAGTCGAGCTACAATACAGCACTTATAACACTACAGAAGGAAGTTGCTGAAAAATTAGTCTCCTCACCAGGATCGCGAAATTATGGCAGGCTCACAGCTTTCGTGAGAACATTCATGGATGCTAAGCTAATTAACACTTATCCGCCAGAAGAATTTCTGCCTGAACCAGAGGTTCATGTCTCACTTGTGCTTCTTTCTAGAAAGAGAAAGTGGGAAAATACGTGGGCGCTTTACGAAGAGCTTATAAAATGCATATTTAACCAACGTCGGAAACTCGCTTACAAAGTTGTAAGAAAGTGCCTTGAGAGTGTTCTCAAGCTAAAACTTAATGATCATGTTGAGCTAAGTGAACTCAAGAACTTGCGCGTATTTTCTCTTGATCCAGAACTACTTGTTAAAATATTTACAAGTATACCTCTAGAGTATACATAGAGAATTCAGAATAAAGGAGGCGTTATACGAAGCTACTTACATAGTCTACTCTTATGCCTCCATCTCTTAATGCTATATTTACTGCTGCATTTATGTCCTTAGTAGTTTTCACGTTCTTAAGTCCCTTAAAGCGCGGTAGCGGCTTTACTGTAGTTTTTGACTCATCAATTATATATGCCTCATAACCGTACTCAAGCGCTGCCTTCAGTAACTTGAGCAGAAGCTGATAGAGTTCGTCTGACCCAGGCAGACCTATCTTTATAACAGCTTTTGAAGGTTTTAACGCTCTCCTCAACTTACCTAGTGTAGCTAGAAAGTTATTGAGATCTAACGTTACGCCTACACTAATTAAAAGGTTGTCAGCAAATACCGCATAAGCTATTTTTGAGCCTAGATCTACGCCTACAACAAGATATTGCGTACTCTCTTCACCACCTCTGATGATGCTTGATATTAGGTTAATTATGTCTTCTTCGCATTTTATTACAACGATTCTTGGGCGATTTTTAACGTACCCGCTGCTACTCTTTAATAGCTGATTCGCCTCCTCATCAGCTATAACTAAGTCATAATTCTCTAAGTCTTCTAGTGCACTGGGCACAGTATACTCCAGAGCAAACTTTTCAGCTAAATCCTTAAACTTCCTGAACAGCCTCGGATTATATATAAATGCACATACCCTTGTCCTTCTATCCACACTGCTAACTTGGATGCTGTTTCACCGGATGTCTTATTTATTTTTCAGAAGTTTTATATTATGATGGTAGTGGGATGCATGTTAGTGACTTGATTTCATCTGTTTTAAATCGCGGTATCGTGCTTATATATGGTGCTGCAGGAAGCGGAAAGACCAATCTAACATTATGGCTTTTAAGCTGTATATCAAAAAGAACTAAAGCTAAACAGCTATTTTACATAAGTACTGAGGGACCTTCATATGCGCATTTGTTAAGCAGATATAATTTCAATAACAATACTTACTTTATTGATGCAATAAATATAGATCATCTCCTTGACATAGTTTTAGATATATGCTATAGGAGAAAAAACATTGCCGCTATTGCTATAGATTCGATAAATAACTTCTACAGAACTGAAGCGTTAGAAAGTAATGTTATAAACAGGCTACTTAATACTGTAATGGCTCTGCTGGCTTATGCCCGAAAGCACATGGGTTCCTACGTCATCGTAACAGCTCAAGTTAGGGAGGCCGATACACTTAGCTTTAGTGGCGAAAGCATTCTTCGTTTCTGGTCTGATGTCATAATTCAAGTTAGGAAGGCTGAAGGTCTTGAGGTAGGCAGTAGAGAACTTATATTTGAGTCACCCGATGAAATGGCAGGACTCACCCTAGAGCTAAAAATAGGTGATAGAGGTGTTGAATTACGTAAACCAGGCACAGAGCATATATAATGCTATAGTGAACTCCATATTAGCTTTCTTACCAGCTTTAATTGCTAACGGCTCGCCTGTAGTGGTTATAGGAAAGGCAATAAAGAAAACCACACCTATGGATTTTAACCATAAGTTCATCGATGAAAGACCTATACTCGGACGTAGTAAGACATGGGAAGGTTTCATTGTAGGGACACTCTGCGGAACTATAACTGGCTTAGTATATGGCATTATATTAGGCAATATCCTATGGATTGTTTACGGCCTATTAATGGGCTTAGGGGCTATGATAGGTGATTCTCTGAATTCCTTTATTAAACGGAGACTCAACATCTCGCCAGGAGAGCCCTTCATACCTTTAGATCAGTTGTCATTTGTACTGACTGCCTATGCGATAGTGAAGGCATCAGCCATTGATTCACTAGTAGGACACAGCATAAGTCTAGTTGAATTAGCGATAATAGTTTATGTAGTTCTTGTCCTTCATCCGCTTACAAATTTAGTAGCCTATAAGCTGGGGCTTAAGGACAAGCCATGGTAGGTCAAAACTAAAATTTCACTCATGCAGCTAAGTAGCAGCTAATCTTCCTTTCGCAACTCTTTCATTATTACTCTATATCTTACATATTTATCCTCAGGTGAGAACCTGCTTGGGTGAGCTACGCGAGTTTTAGAGCCGCATCTAGGGCACTCATCCTTTAATGTGTAGGTACCACATTTAGGGCATTTTCTCAAGAGAAACCTCATTATGCTTTCTCCCGTTCAAAACTAAATTCCATATTCATAGACTTAGTCAGCTTTTCCAATTGCCTTATATACCTTTGCAGGACTTTCTCTGCCTTCTTATAGTCAGTTGATGTCACTTCAACTCTGTATTTAGGTGCGCCAATAGCATATACTCTAATTTTAGTATCACTATTGAGTTCGAGGCTACTCAGTGGCTCCATAAGCGCTCTCTTGATTCTTTCAACGCCGTCTGGAGCAAGTGATAGTAGATAAATTATTCCCTGTATCTTAACCTTCTTAATTTTAATGTGCTTCCTTACTTCCTCTAGCAGAGGCTCTATCCATTTGTCTGGAACGCCAGCTTCCTTTAATGCATCGGCACCTCTGTACGAAGCCTCCTCAAGGCCAGCATATATCTCGCCATAGTAGTCCTCAAGCTTCCATCCAACCTCGTTATATGCGTCGTCAAGGCTTTTCCCTATTTTCTTGGCAACGATCTCCAGTATTTTTTCAGCGCGTTGAGCCCTCTTCCATTCAAGCAACTTCCGCCTCTGCTCTGACGGATTTACGCGCTTTAGTGATACGTCTATATGTCCTTTCCTCCTATCAACTCTTATTACCTTAACAACAACACGCTGACCCTCCCTCACAAAGTCTCTTATGTCTCTAACCCACTTAGAGCTGACTTCAGACCACGGCAGGTACGCCTCCTTCTCGCTGTACTCATTTAGCGTTAGGTATGCTCCGTAGTCAAATACTTTCTTAACAGTACCTATAACGAGCTCACCAACTCGCGGTAGAGGCGTACGTTTCCTCACCAATGCTGCAGACCTCCTAGGTAAACTATCCTAGTATCTTAATTATATCCCCTAGTATCTTTGCCTTACCACCTGTAGGAACGACTAAGACTGTCCCACATACTAAGCATCGCACAGGGAATGTTGCGTGATCAAAGACTATCTGCTCATTGCCGCATGAAGGGCATTTCACTTTAACAAACCTGGACTTAGGCATAGGTATGAGTATTTTCCTTTTCTTCATTAGCGCACCACCTCAACCAGCTCGAACTTCTTTAACCTTATTCCCTCTCTATGGCTTATGTACCCACACTTACTACATTTGAGCTTAAGGACTACCTTCTTTGTTACCTTAGCAAATCTCTTCTGCTCTGGCTTTCTCTTGCTTCCGTAGCCTTCCTGCTTCCTCCTATACCTACGCTCTCCTTCAGCTAGTGCTCTTCTCTTCCCGTGCTTATATATAGTAACTGAGTGCTCAGTATGAGTCCTGCACCGCGGACAGTATGTTCGTATTTTCTTTGGTATCTTCATGATTCACCCACCATTAATTCAATCTAGATACTTTAACTCCTGATTCCCCTCTTTTTTCTTTCTTCTTCAGGTCTTACTTTAACTATTCCTAGAAATATAGCACAGCTGACACAATAGCACTTAGTGACTGGGTACCTTGCTATTATAGCGCCTTTCTTCTCTAGTTCAGCAGCAAGTTGTGGGTCAACCGGGGAGTACCAGCGCGTGACACATATTGCTTTGTCCTCAGGTACTAATCTTCCGCACTGGTCGCACTGAACAGTTTTTACAGACCCCTTACTCCCCTTACGCCTCCCCCTATTTTCTCTTTTCTTTGGCACGCACCACACCTCCTAGACATGTTACTGTGACCTTATTAACCTTTTAATCATTAATTAATCCTCTTAAGCCCTAAATTAGTATTTCTTAGCATACCTCATTATCGTCACTGCTCTCGCACCACACATGGGGCAGTTCTGATTGTTCACATTAATTTCCTCGTCCAAGGGTGTACCAAGAGCGTCTGCCTCTAACATCTCAGAGGTCCTATGAGCGCACTCAGACTTTCCGCACCAAGGTATCTCAACTATGCCTCTCTCCTTACTTAAGTACTCCCTAGCTTCATCAATACTACTTGCCCTATGTATTCTCCTCCTAAAAGCTTCCCAGGCTCTCCTGCTTAATTCGGTATCTATTTGCTTACCTAGCTGTCTCAGTACTTCAGGCAACTTATTAATACTTACCTTAGTTTTCTCGCCAGTGTCTCTTCTAACTACAGTCACGTACTGACCTTTTAACTCCTTAGGACCTAGGTCAATCCTTATGGGAACCCCTCTTAGTTCCCAAATATAGAATTTCTCGCCAGGCGTTATGTCCTCTCTCAAGTCGACATCTACCCTAAAGCCCTCATTAAGAAGGGTCTCCTTAAGTTTAATAGCGTGTTCTGCTACAGCCTTCTTTTCTTCTTCACTACCTGCAGGTATGGGTATTATGACCACCTGAATGGGGGCTACTTCAAACGGTAATGTTAAACCTTTAGAATCACCGTGAATAGCTACTAAACTCGCTATAACTCTCTCTGAGATACCGTAACTTGTTTGCCAAGCATAATCTATTGACTCATCCTTCTTCTGAATCTTAACTTCAAATACTTTACTGAAGTTCTGACCTAAATTATGTACAGTCCCTATCTGTAGCGCCTTGCCATCAGGTAGTAAAGTATCAAATGCTATTGTATAGATAGCTCCAGCAAACTTGTCCCATTCAGGTCTCTTAGATATTACGTAAGGTATTCCTAGCTTATCAAAGAACTTCTTATAGATGTCTATTACCTCCTTAACCTGCCTCTCACAGTCCTTGAAGTCTTCATGTACTGTATGGGCCTCCTTGAACGTTGTGACCTCCCTTACCCTAAGTAAGGGTCTAGTAGCTTTCGTCTCATATCTAAAAATACTGCCTATCTGGTAGTACTTCTTAGGTAACTGCTTATAGCTCTTAATCCAGAGAGCCTCCATATATGAGAGGGGCGTCTCACTCGTAGGCCTCAGTGCTAACTTAACATCCAGAGGTTCGTAGCCTCCATGCGTCACCCAGTAGAGCTGTCCCTCAAATCCTTGAATATGTTCAGATTCTTTAATAATGATATTATAAGGTATTAGCAGAGGTAAGAGTATTTCCTCATGACCGGTAGAATCAAGTAGCTTCCTAATTAACTCAATAACATTCTTTCTTAATTTGAAGCCGTAAGGTAGCCATATACCCATTCCTTTAGCTGGGTACCTGCCGTAATCGTACAGTTCTGCTTCACGTATGATCCAGTCAAACCACTCATTAAAGGGCTTACCTAAGTCACGGTAAACGAAAACCTCCATAACTCCCAACCTAAGCTTAAATTAATCTATAAGCTGAGTAATAAAGTAAACTGTCCATTAGCACCCTAATCAGATTGAACAAACCTTGATAAGGCAATAAAACCTTTAAATACCCGATATCTCACATAGTATGGATTGGGTGCCGCGGTAGTATAGCCCGGCCTAGTATGCGGGCCTGTCGAGCCCGTGACCCGGGTTCAAATCCCGGCCGCGGCGCCACCGACCCCACAACTTCTTAGTTACATCTTTTCGCTTTAATGTACGCCGATATTTATACTTATAAGGGAATTCACCATAGGTTGTTTAGGGTGTATTGATGAGCACCATGTACGCCGAGTTAGGCAGTTTAAAGCCTGGAAGCTTCATAGTTATTGACGGCGAGCCGTGTAGAATAGTTGAGATGAGTAAGGCTAAGACAGGAAAGCATGGCAGCGCTAAGGCGCATGTAGTTGCTATTGGAATATTTAGCGGATCCAAGAAAACCCTAGTTGCTCCTGTAGACCAAAGAGTAGAGGTGCCCATCATAGATAAGAGAACTGCTCAGGTAATAGCAATAACAGGTGATACATTACAGCTAATGGATCTAGAGACATATGAGACTTTTGAGGTCGACATACCTAAGGAGGAGGAGATTAGATCCAAGCTGGCTCCGGGAGCAGAGGTTGAGTACTGGGAGGTAATGGGCAGAAGAAAAATTATGAGAGTTCTTAAGGGAGGTCAATGAAAGGCTTTGAGAAGCTACGTGAAAAAGTAGCTAAGTTTTTAAAGGGTATTGGTCCATATGAGAAAGCTGTTGATGAATTTATTAAAGAGCTTCAGAAGACCCTCATTAAAGCGGACGTAAATGTTAAGGTTGTCTTTGAACTAACTAGGAAGATAAGGGAGAGAGCTTTAAATGAGGAACCTCCGCCTGGAATTCTCAAGCGGGAGTGGTTCATTAAGGTCGTATACGATAGTCTAGTAGAATTATTTGGTGGTGAAGAAAAACCTCAGGTCATACCGTTTAAGCAGCCATGGGTATTAATGTTGGTAGGTATTCAAGGAAGTGGAAAAACTACTGCATCTGGTAAGTTAGCTTTATTCTATAAGAAGCTTGGATTTAGGCCAGCACTAATAACTACGGATACGTACCGACCTGCAGCATATGATCAGCTAAGGCAAATAGCGTCATATATAAACGTACCATTTTATGGCGAGAGGAATAGTAATGATCCTGTGAAGATAGCTGCTAATGGTTTGAAGAAGCTAATTAACGAAGCTAAAGCTAACATAGTGATAATAGACACCGCAGGCAGGCACGGCTATGGTGAGGAGAAGGCATTGCTTGATGAAATGGAGAATATAGCCAATGCTATAAAGCCTGATGAAGTAATGCTTGTTATAGATGCTTACATGGGTCAGAAGGCCTATGACTTGGCCCGAAGATTCCACGAAAAAACCCCCATAGGATCAATAGTTGTAACAAAACTCGATGGGACTGCAAAAGGTGGTGGGGCACTCTCAGCTGTTGCGGCAACAGGTGCTAAGATAAAGTTTATTAGTGATGGCGAAAAACTTGAGGACTTCGAAGTCTTTAACGCAAGAAAATTTGTCGCAAGATTGCTGGGACTAGGTGATCTTGAGACCCTTCTCGAGAAGTTTAAGGCCTTGGAGGAGAGTAGAGAGTTAGAGAAAAGATTAGAAAAAGCATTAACAACTGGCAGGCTAACGCTGCGTGATGTCTACGCACAAATTCAGTCCTTAAGGAAGCTCGGTCCGTTAAGGAAGGTACTTCAGCTAATACCGGGTATCTCCATGCTACCTATAGATGACGAGCGCTTACATGTCTCGGAGAAGAAAATGAGTAAGTGGCTAAGCATAATGAACTCAATGACTTATGAAGAGCTTGATAACCCATCTATAATCGATAAGAAAAGAATGCGTAGAATAGCCTTAGGCTCCGGTACTACTGTAGAGGATGTTAAGGAGCTGCTACAGTACTATGAAATGGTTAAGAGATTAATTAAGGATGTTAAGAGGAGGAAGGGACTTCTAAAGCGTCTGGGGATGCTGAGTGACTTCCGCTCAATATAGTAGTGATTTCATAGCTAATGCTGTGAAGGCACTTAAATTATTTCCTCTATGCAATAGGTGCCTAGGTAGGTTATTCGCGAGATACGGCATTAACTTAAGTAATGAACTTAGAGGTAAATCGATAAAGACTTACGTAGCTATGGCACTTACAGAGATGCTTAGTAAGGGGCGAAACTCTATTGACTTAATTAAGGAGTTAGCGCCTAATGCTGGTTATCCTATCTCAGAACTGTACAGGAAGTACGTAAGTGGCAACTTATGTATTAAGAAGTGTTACGTATGCGACAGTAAGTTAGGAATTCTGATTGCCGAGCTGGCGTTTCAGGCCGTAGAAAAGCTGAAAGAAATAAAAGCTTCTACATTTTTAGTGGGGGTTAAGAAGGATTCCCGCATCGAGCAAAGAGAGAAGGAGGTAGCCAGCATATTAAGCATAGATTCCTGGGAAAGTGTCAGGAGGGAGGTAAAGAGAGAAGTAGGAAAAAAGATACAGGCATTACTGGGCTTAAAACCCGACTTTAAGAATCCTGATGTTGTTGTAATGCTTGATTTAGATAAGGCTGAGGTTAGCGTTAACTTAATGCCTCTTTACTTAAAGGGTACGTACCTTAAACTAGGTAGGTTCATTTCCCAGATGACATGGATCGGAAGAGATGGAACTAAGAAGTACAAATTATCGCTTGAAGAGGAGTGCCGAAGACTATTAGAGCTTGTTGGCGGCACTGACGTAAAGGTTCACGCTTCGGGCAGGGAGGATGTTGACGCCAGAATGCTAGGTGACGGCAGACCATTAATAATTGAAGTTCGTAATCCTAGGAGAAAGGATATAAATATAGGTGAACTCACCGTAGTCCTCGAGAAAAACCCGTGGATCCGCATAATACTCGAAGGAAGAGTAAAACCCTCTGCCGTAACTGCGTTAAAACAGTCTAACCCTCACAAAGTATATAGGGTTATTGCACTTAGTGACGAAGGCGTAAGTGAGAAGGAACTCTGCAACCTTAAAGAATTCTTTTCAAACAGGGTAGTAAAGCAGCTAACACCAAAACGTGTTTTACGCAGGAAAGGTGAGGTCCTAAGGGTTAAGAGAGTATATGAAGTTAATGCAAAGCTGCTGCACCCTAACATAGTAGAGTTTATTGTGTGGTGCGAGGGCGGTCTGTACGTCAAGGAGTTAGTACATGGTGATGACGGACGTACTACGCCTAGTTTTGCCGAATTTCTTCGTAAGAACCTTACGGTACTATTTCTTGATGTCATTAAAGTAGGTAGAATTAACCTACCTTAAGTTTATAAGGATTACTCTTAAAGAGTTTTTAGGTGCGCGGTGTGGTTAAGGCGTCAAGAGGGTTTAGGCATAGGACAAGGAAGGTATTGAGGAAAAGTATAAGAGAAAAGGGAGCAATACCCCCGCTGAGCCTACTGCTTCATGAATATAAGCAAGGTGATAAAGTTTACATTAAACCGAATCCAGCAGTTCACGGCGGTATGCCACATAGGAGATATATAGGTAAGGTAGGCACTATAATAGGTAAGAGAGGACGTGCTTACATCGTTGAGGTTTATCTAGGAAACAAGCGTAAGGAGCTGATTATTTTACCTGAACATCTCAGGCCTGCGCAAACATAAAGACTTAAGCATTTCGCTTGTAAGAGTAATATCGGTGCTAGTTATGAAGATAATCAACTACCGAAACATACCTTACGATACTGTAGCTAGGCTAATTAGGGAGCTCATAGAGAAAAATGTTGAACTTGATCAGCTGACAATGAGAGTTAATGAGTACGTGAATAAGTTCAATAAGTGCAGTAACGCCGAAGAACTCGTGAGCAAGCTGAAGAGCTTAGGTCTCTTAGAAATAACGAGTGTTATGATAGCAAACATAGCTCCAAAAAAAGTTGACGAACTCAAGGCATTAATGAACTTTGAGGCCGATATCCCGCCTGAGGATAAACTGAATGAAATCATTGAGTTAGTCAAAAATATGTGTAGCTGATGAGTGAGTCATGAATGCTTGATTTGGTGTTTATTGCATGCCAGATAAACACAGGCGCTCAGACCGCAGGATAATGAGGGAGGAGCATGCTATAGTACTTGACTTTATGCCTCACGGAAATCCTGTTGATAGGCATCATCCCTCACATAGGACAAAACCGATAGCACAAGCTGTGGGCGATAAATATTTCACACTCCTAGAGTTCTATCCAAAACATGGTGTTACACTTTCACAAGGCGAAAAAGTATATGTAGGCTTCAGGTTCAGGGAACTTAGAGATAAGGTAGACTACGTGTGGGGCGAACCCCTATCGTATGAAGACTTAACTGCTGTTGCTCGTTCATATCTTCCTGAAGCGGTCAAGAAGATCGTTATTGAAAAGGAAAAAGTGTTTGTCACATTCTTCAACATAGCGTCTCCACTGACAATTAAGCTGCATTCACTCGAACTTCTTCCTGGAATAGGAAAGAAAACCATGTGGGCTATTCTTGAAGAGAGGCAGAAAAAACCATTTGAGAGCTTCGAGGATATAAAGAGAAGAGCGAAAATTCCGGACCCAATAGCCATAATCACTGAGCGATTGCTAACCGAAATAAAGGGTGAGGAGAGATATTACCTATTTATTGACCCACCCCCGAACGTCTCCAATGCAATAGTTCTTGGTTACTTGTACAGAATCTACAGAACGCTCGGATTGGAGGAGAAAACTTGAGATCCTTTAGGCTGGTGCTAATTGAGCCTGAAGGAAAAATAAATTTTGGATTTATACTAAGATTAGCCAGTAATTTTAACATACGTGACATATGTGTAGTTAGGCCGAAGTTTGACCTAATGGACCATGAGGTCCTAGAGTTTGCTGCAGGTGGTGCTGAGGCTGTTAAGTATTGTAGAATTTGCGAAAGTATGGATGAGTGCATTGAGGATGTCAGAATGAGTGTATGCACTACATCTAAGGTAGGCTCAGATAGAGACGTTCTTAGGCAGGGAGTGCCCATCAATGCCTTAAAGTATGTACTGCCTGTAGATGGAGTTATTGCTATTGTATTTGGTAGAGAAAGCGTAGGTCTAACGAGAGATGAGTTAAGCAAGTGTGACATAATCTCAACAATACCTCTGAAAAGCGAGTACAATGTTATGAACTTATCTCATGCTGTGGCATTATACCTTTATGAACTAAGTAAAGCGGAGAGTTTAGGGAATCAGAAGTTAACTATTGGGACAGAGTGCAGCAAGAATACCTTTAGAGCGATTTTAGACTTAGTTAAAGAAGTTAGTAAAGTATCAGATGAACCGGATGATGTTTTTATAGCTTTAAGGCACGTGCTAACTAAGGCTTCACTGACCAAGCCTGAATGTAGCGTTCTCTATAGGTTCTTCAAGAAGCTAGCCTATAAATTAGGATATAGAATAAGCAAATGCTCAAACCTGCAATAGTTTAAGTACTAAATTTATGTGGCTGACTAACTTAATAAAACCCGGAACCCTTATATTTCCTGGAACCATAGACCACGGGTGAGCGGTCATGCCCTTAAGGCCTGCTAGATGCTATAAAGAGCTAAAGAAGCCTCCATATACGAGAAGGGAGTACATAGATGGAGTGCCACCGCCGAAAATAACTAAGTTTGTTATGGGTAATCCGAATGGTGAATATGACGTAAAGCTTGAGCTGGTTTCCTTAGAGATGGCACAGATAAGGCATAATGCTCTTGAGGCGGGGAGAGTTATCGCACACAAGTACCTAAGCAAGAATGTGGGGGAGGACAAGTACGTATTTATTGTGAGGCAGTACCCGCACCATGTACTAAGGGAGAATAAGATGATGGCGTTTGCTGGTGCCGACAGGCTTCAAGACGGCATGAGGCAAGCATTCGGCAAACCCATAGGGACAGCAGCGAGAGTTTACTTTGGCAGCGTAATAGCTGAAGTGAGAGTAAAGAAAGAACATATCGAACAAGCTAAAGAAGCATTAAGGAGGTTAAAGTCCAAGTTAGGAATTAATGCGAGAGTAACTATTAGTGAAATAATTAAGCAGTAGAATTACGTGAGCCTTATCACTAACATACAGTGCGAGATAATGACAAAATTAAGTGAATTTTACTACTATGACATTGAATCAATCACGAAATTAATTAGAAGTAAGAAAGCAAAGAATATACTACTACAGGTGCCTGAGGGTCTTAAGGCGCTTGCCTATAGCTTACTTGATGAGCTTAAGGATAGGCTTAAGGACGTAGAGATACACATGGATTTATCACCATCGTATGGTTCCTGTTTAATAGATACTGACGTAACTTCCTCTTACGAACTAGTCATTAATTTAGGGCATGAGAAGTACCCTTATTGGAAGCCTCCCAGTAATGTTTACTTTATTGATTTGCTTTATAAGGAGTCACTCAGTTCTGAAGTAGTAGAAGACACTCTATCAAAGATTGCTGAGTTTGGGAAGAACGTTGCTATATATTCAACAGCACAGCATAAGCATGAAGTTCCTAGGCTAGCTAAGATTTTGTCTTCGAGAGGAGTTAACGTAATAAATAATTTATCAAGTACTGTGATACTAGGGTGCTGGTTTTCTGACCTCGACAACGTGCTAGGCAATTTAGACGCCGTGCTCATTATTTCAGGAGGGTATTTTCATGGTATTGGAGTAGGTCTCAGAATACGTAATAGTAAACCCGTTCTTAAGCTAGACCCTTATGAACAGAAAGTAGAACTAATTAATAATAAGGTGTATAGGTTTCTCAAGATAAGGTATAGTAAGATCATGGAGGCTCTTGACGCTAAAAACTGGCTTTTAGTTGCTGGAACGCGCGGGCAGTACAGGCCGAGCATAATATGTAAGTTAGAAAAATTACTGAAGAAAAACAAAGCTAACTACTACATATCCAGGGTAGCAATATTAAGTGAACACACGTTAAGGAATGTAGATACGGAGGCTATAGATGCGATCATAGTGACTTCTTGCCCTAGACTACCCATAGAGGACTTGAGCAAGTACCATAAACCTGTACTCACCCCTGGAGAAGCTTTAATGATTCTTAGCAATAGGATACACAATTACATGTTTCCATGGTAAGTTTCCATGAGGGCTGTACGTAGTAAGAAGAACCTTGAACTGCTTCTCGAGTCAGTTCCTCAATTCCCTAACCCTATCGAGAGCTTAGAGCAATACATCACACCCTCTGATATAGCTGCAGATATGCTCTGGCACACACACATACGCGGAGATATACGCAATAAGCTGATTATAGACCTAGGTTGCGGCACTGGCAAATTGCTCCTTGGGGCACTTCTGCTTGGGGCCAAGTACGGTGTATGTGTTGATATAGATTTAGAAGCGCTTCAATTAGCTAAAGATGTGATTAGCAGACAAGTTTCCGTACCTTTTGATGTAGTTAGCGCTGATTTAAGGCAGAATATACTACCGTTAAACACACTGCCTACTATCAGCAACTATCACTACATAGGTATGCCAGTGAAATGCACCGTAATAATGAATCCCCCATTTGGTGTCAGGTCTAAGGGAGCTGACTTCGACTTTATTCAGGCTGCAGTAAAATTGTGTAACACTATCTACTCACTCCATAAAGCCATTCCTAAAAGTATAGAGATGCTTAAAGAGCTGTGTAAGAAAATAGGTTTTCAATTGCTTATTATCGATAGATACAGATTTCCCATTAAGTGGTTTTTACCTAAACACAAAGAGAAAAAACATATAGTTGATGTTGTATTGGTTAGGCTTAAAAAGATTTTATAGTAAAGTACATAATCATCATGGGTGGCGTAATGGGTAGAGTTGAAGAAATTAATGGCAGAGATGTAGTACCTGGAGATACTATATGTGTAATAGAAGAATTTCTGCCCGGACCATGGACTTACGTTGATGGCGGTACTGTTAAGGCAGCAATAACAGGCAAAGTGTATGTAGACATAACAACAAGAACTGTAGGTGTTAGGCCGACTGTAAAGTTATTTGAAGTCCCTACAAGAGGAGCTTACATATATGGATACGTTGTTATGGTTAAGGACGAATTTGCCATCATTAAGGTACTCGGCAGCATACATGGCGTAAAGTACGCAAGCACTTTTACAGGTCTTCTTCATATATCACAATCATCAGATAGATTCATAAAGAACCTATATGATGTTGTGAGGGTAGGTGATATTGTAAAAGCTAAGGTCCTTAATGACGCACCTCCATTTAATCTCACTTTGAAAGAGCCGAGACTAGGTGTCATATTAGCCTTCTGCGGCACCTGCGGCCATAGATTAACGAAGTTAAGCACAGATACGTTAAAGTGCCCGTCATGCGGTAGTATAGAGAAGCGAAAGGTAAGTATAGATTACGGGAATTTAAAAGGTTTATAAATATGACATTAAGGCTTTCATTAAGTTGCAGAAACATAGACGACTGTATAGACTTAGCTAATTTTATTCTAAATTATAAAGGTGTTAATGCGTCTTTAATAAGGTACGAGGTAAAGAGAGGATGCTTAGAAATCACTATCTTCGGCACAAGTGTGGAAAAAACTAATGTTAGATCAGCTATTCTTAAAGCTTACAAGGAGTGGAAGTCCATTACGTCATGGAAAAGAGGAGGTAGGGTAATCGAGATACAGTACCTCATAAAGATGGTCGGTAAACCCTTCATAACTGACGCACTTATTGAGGTACTTAATCTCACTGGAATTAAAGCCGAAATGAGGGATGAACACATTTTAAGCGAAGGTAATTGGGACACAATTTTTTCGTTTGCTGTTAAATTGGCATATGCACTAGAAGATTTGGTCCGCAAGTATCCTAAGGCCTCGCACTCAGCTAAGGCACTAATAACCTCATATGCAGTACTAACAGATACTAGTGTAGATCAGGCAATAGATTTCTTGAGAGAAGCTGCTGCAATAGAGATACGCGGGCATAGAGTACTTGTTAAAAAGGAATGGAGGTACTTATTAAGGGAGCTATTACAACGAAAAATAGGTGTTGGAAGTGAAAATAGAAGTCAAGAAGTTGACAGATAGAGAGCTAGTTATTAAGCTAATCGATGAAGACCATACATTGGGTAATTTAATAGCTAAGATGGCTCTAAAGCACCCTCACGTTAAGATGGCTGCATATGTCATTGAACACCCGCTCGAAGGCAGTCCTACTATTAGAATAATCACAGATGGTGAAGTAAGGGCGCTTGACGTACTCAAGGATGTGATTAGGGAATCAAAGACCATATCCAGTAAACTACTTGAATTGTTAAACGGTATTTTCTCAGGTAAGTAAGTGTGAATGTTAAACACGAGACCAGAGTACTCTTCATCTACTCTATAAAATCATGTAAGAATAGCTTAAGACTTTATGCTGTAATACGTGGAGATAAAGGTTTAGAGCACTTAGGCATTATCAGCGGCGGAGTAGGCGAAGTAGTTGAAAATGCTAGAAAGCGCGGTATATTAGATGAAGTTAGATACATTGTAGACTTAGATGATGCAGTCTCTGTAAGTGCACTTGCTGAAAGTGTACGGCAAGAGTGGATAGATAGCATTTCAAGAATACTTGCTGTACTAGAAAGGGAGATAGTTAGGTTAATAGGGATGCAATGTTACTAACCCAAAGGGTAGGTGAGAACAATGCAGTTTTGTCCAAAGTGCGGCTCAATAATGGTACCTAAACGCGAGGGAGATAAAACAGTACTTGTATGCCCAAAGTGCGGCTTGAAACTAAGGCCTCAGGGAAATGTGAGAATAAGCAAGAAGGTAGAGCACAAAGAAACTGAAAGAATGTATGTACTTGACACAGATGAAATGTTTAGGGGCGTTCCAAGAGCGAAAGGCGTCAAATGTCCTAAGTGCGGACATGATGAAGCATTCTATACAATAATACAGACAAGAAGAGCTGATGAACCACCAACTAGAATATACAAGTGCACTAAGTGTGGACATGTATGGCGCGAGTACGAGTAAAGTCAATTATTGAAATAAGACGCTCTGTAGGATTTGAGCACATACGGCACTTTTATATCTTTAAACAACAGAATCCTTTTATGGTGGTTGAGTTTGAGAATAACATTTAGCGATGCAAGGCTATGGAGGTACATAATGAGTGCTATTGGAAAATTCATAGAAATTGGCAGCTTGCATGTGAGCGAGTCAGGCTTATCTTTTAAGGCGATGGATCCCTCTAGAACTTCCTTAACTGAGTTCATAATACCTCGTGAAGCATTTGACGAGTTTGATGTTGAAGGTGAACATAAACTTACATTAAATATTGAAGATGTAAGTAAGATTTTAAGGACTGCTGAGAAGGATGATAAGATAAGTATTGAGTGGACTGAGTCAGCCATAACTTTTATATTCGAAAGAAGAGGTGTCCCAAGATCCTTCACATTACCCCTGCAAACTGCCGTTGAGGCGGAGGAAATACCTGAGCTAAGCTTAGACTTAAAGAACTCATACAAGATAAGCGGTACAGTACTCTATGAATCAATAAAAGGCATAGAGGACGTCGGTGACGTACTGAGAGTGGAGGGTGATGAACAGCACCTGAGCTTGAAGTCTGTTAGTGACATAGGTGAAGCAGAAGTTGTATTAGACATAGAACGTGGAACATTGGAGGAGGCGGAAGTTAATAACCCTGGCTTCTCTGTGGCATACAGCATAGAGTACTTCAGCTACATGAAGCAGCCAATAAAGCTGGCTGACTACATCTATCTAAGAGCAGATAGTGACATGCCTTGCCACCTAGAGCTTAATTACATGCAAGGTGCCAAGTTCAATTATTATGTCGCACCGCGGGTTGAGTAACATTAAGATGAAACGTGATTACGTAAGAGGCTTGTTACGGCAGTACTACTCAACTGCAGATTTCTATTTACCTAAGGACTTCATGCTCAGGGAGTTTGCCTTCCAGCAGTATGAGTCTAAGGCGTATGTGAGGCATCTCTCATTTCAGAGTAAAGCACTATTGAAGGAGTACCTGATTAAGTATACGCCAAGGCAGGCATATTACTCAGCAGCTCTATACAGAGATCCAGCAGCTGAGAGAATGGAAGATAAGGGCTGGCTGGGATCTGAGCTAATGTTTGATATAGACTCAGACCATATAGATGGCTGTGAGAGCACTGAGATTAAAGTTGGATCTACTAGATTAACTATAATAGATAAGAAGTGTATTGAATTAGCTAAAGAACATGAATTGAGGCTACTTGATATACTTAAGAATGACTTCGGGTTTTCAAACAATGAAATATTAGTGTACTTCAGTGGGAATAGAGGATTTCACACCGTAGTGCACCCATCTGACGAAGAATGGCTTAAGTTAAGTCCTTATCTGAGACGTGAACTCGTAGATTACATAAAAGGTATAGGGCTCGATTCTGAGCTCATAATTCCTAAACCTAAGAAAGGTATTAGGCTATATCAGCCATCACCAGAGTGCGGTGGATGGAGAGGAAGAATAGCCAGTAGAGTGCAGACCTATGAAGAGGCTTTAATCAATTTAGACAGCTTGCTCAAGGAATTAACTTCTGATATAGATGAACAGGTAACTCAGGATATTTCGAGATTGGTTCGAATTCCAGGAACAATAAATGGTAAGTCAGGTATTCCTGCTGTACTTCTTCAAAAAGAGACCGACATTATCAAATTCGATTACGGCATACATCTATCTCCTTTCCAAGGTTATGCACTAATTGAGCTAGTTAATAAGCTGCCTAGGAAAATTAGGATATTAGAATATGAAGTAATTAGAGATCAAAAGACTAAGAAACTTCCTCTACCTGTAGCAATTTATCTTGCTCTTAATGATCTAGCCATCATCAAGTCTATACTTTAATTTTTACAATTACTACAGAGTTAAGATATGTGATACAGTTTTAAATAAATAAGAGGTATTTCGTAATTGGAGTAGTATAATGTTGAAGGACTTAATAAAAAGCGAGCTCCTAAGCAATAAATTATATGAAATAACGCCTGAAGTAGCTGAAAACATAAGTAAGGATATCATTGAAACTCTTACATGGTGTCTCTTGCATAATGAGAAAGAGATTTGCCTGAACTTCAAGAAAATAGTTGATGAGTTTATTAATGCTTACCCTTCATTAAGAATTTTTAAGTACTTAAATGTTGAACCAACACTTCAATCAGTCAATACAATTGATAAAGAAGTGCTGAGTGCAATGTTACAAGCAGTTAAGAGATTTTTTGAGGCTCTCGTAAAAGGAGCGATCATGCATGATAGTTCGGTTCCTGTGATCGTTAGAAAAGAAATAACTCTTGGAGGGAGAGTTATCCCTAAGGGTGCTTTTATCCTCCTTAGATCAAGTGAAGCTTTTATATTAGAAGCTATTTCTTATGTAAGTGTATTGGTTCCGTGATAGAACCTAGCTTGCAAGGTCTTGGTTAGACTTAAATTAAGTCTCTAAATAATACATCCTCTATGTAGGGGAGCAGCTCAGCTATTCCTTCAGCAACCTCTCCACTTATTCCGTCAATTAACATAAATTTCTTCGTCTTACCTTCATTTTCACTTAGTACACCTATATAAAACGGGTAGTATAAGAGCGTTATTTCACTAACTCTACCTGAAAGTGCCTCAATGAAGTCAATGAACTTCTCTACCGGAACTAGTGGGTATATAATCACTTCATTTCTCTTACTCCTAGGCTCGCCATCGTGCAGCTCTATGCTGTTTTCGCGAAGCATTTCCCTTAAGTCAAAGGTATATTTTAGTATATCTCTCCTCAGTTCAATAACATCCGCGTATACATCTATCAGCGACCTATTTGTAAGTGACGTTGCTATTGCTTTGATTTTCTGCTCGCTTAGGTTCAGCTCCATGACCAAGTCTGATATTGTTTTATAGCCTTCATGAGCTAGCACTTTCAATAATTTTAAGGCATCCTCATTAATATCAGCAAAGCTACCTATGTCCTTAAGTGACCTGACCGTCTTATTGTCGCTAACAACCAAAAAACCCTTAATGCCGTCAAAGGTATACTTGACCGCATCCGCCTCTGCAGTTTCCGTTTCTGCGTTATATAAGTGAACTGTGCCGCTGATTACTATAAATGGCAGGTAGACTAAATTACATCCCACTATGTTTCGCTTCTTCTTAAATAAGAATCCTCTTGAGCTGTTCTCCAAGATACTTAATGCGCTCTCAACATTGATGCTTGGATGACAATGAACAACAGTATACCCGGACCTCTGCTGCAGCTTAAGTACTTTATCCCTACCAGCAATAATGACACCTAAACCAAATTTCACAGCCAGCTCATACGCATCTGTATGCACATCCTTTAATGAAACAATAACTAATTTATCTAAATTGCCTTCCTGTTTCCACGTTACGAATTTCTCTACTTTCTCTATGTTCAACTCATCATCTACTACAACGAAACCTAATCTAACATTGACGCCTGTTACCGGGGTCAGCACCGCGAGAAGATCCAGCTTATGTGATACTTCACCCATAGTGAGTACGTAATCCTTGTAAAGGTTGAAGCCAAATTTCCTGAGTATCTTGATTAAGCTATTTACTACATCCTCCTTCGCTAACCTCGACCCCTGCTTACGAGTTACATCACGCTGCTTACTATACTCTAGTTCCGTGTTACATCACCTTAATACACAGACTCACTCAATCCTTGATGTAATCTTTTACTACTAGGCTTAAAAGAACTCCTACCCCACACACAATATTACTAAAGCTAACAGAAGTAATAATGACAGGAGTACGAGTACGTGGCGGGCCCGCGGGGACTTGAACCCCGGACCACCGGCTCCGCAGGCCGGCGCCCTATCCTGGCTAGGCGACGGGCCCTTCCGTAGGAAATAAACCTAACTCAAAATATTAATGTTGTGACTGGTGTGCCACGTTCTCAATAGCTAAACCGCCCAAGGATGCTAATCTCGTCCTTTTCTGTAATATTCGCTTATAGCTGCTTCAGCCATCTCATTAATTACTTTTGCCGGGTCCTTCGCTTTCATAATTGCTGAAGCCACTAACACTCCTGTTGTGCCCAGCCTTATTGCTGCTTTGACATCCTCTGCTTCTGATATCCCTGCACCAGTAAGAATTACAATCTCCTTATTGATCTGTCTTATAATCTTGACTGTGTTTGTTACTACTTCAGGCTTAGCTTTAGAAACAGCTACGCCTGTACCTATTAGTTCGGGTGGCTCTACAGCTATAATGTTGGGATTCAATATAGCTATAGCTCCTGCAACTTTGGGTGTATCCGCACAGACAAGAGTTACTAGACCTAACTTTCTTGCTTTCTCAATATTGAATTCTATTTCACTGAGTCTGAGCTTATGCTCACTATGATTTAGTATTATACCACTGGCTCCTGCATCTTTAAGTACCTCCATCGGCAAGTACCCCGTACCAGCTCCCATGTCAATAGGGTCAGCGTGTTGAGCAAAGATAGGTACCTCAACAAGTTCAGATAGGTATCTGATCTCTGTAGCTGGTGGAGCAATAATTATTAAAACGTCTCTCCCTAACTCCCTGTAAACTTTCTCAGCTGCCTTAGCTATTTGAAGTCCTTTTTTACCGAATGATGTCGGATATACCTTATAATTAATCACGAGTAACGGCCTATTTCTAACTTCTATTTCGATATTCATGATTGATTACCCGGATATCTTTGTTTGTATTAAGTTTTTATTAAAATACATAAAAACACACTAAATACTTAACTTGCTATTTCTCGCTACAGCATTTCCGTCTTTTCCTTAGGTTTCTTGGCCCTAATAGCTCCCTTAACTTCAGTAAATCTATCTTTAAGCTTATTCAATACTGAAGGCAGTGTAGTGTATTCCATCTCCTCAGGACCTAGTCTATGCGGCATAAATGGACCGTGCCTCCTCATGTAATCAGCAACTAGCTGTGCTAGCCTTCTTGTCTCGTCAAATGCTGGGTCATCGAAGAGATCTGCAGGTCCTATAAGCCTCCCATTTTTAACTTGGAATCCTAGCCCAATAAGCCTTGGTGGCCCGTCAAATCTAGTGCATTTCGCATACCTCTGAGACACGGGCATCAGTGGCCCGTGATGGCTGCCTCTCATCCACCCAGCAACTAAGTGTGGGAATGAAAACGGCTCTAGTATCTCGCCAAGTGCTGGAAATCCTGACTGAGCTCTAACAATAGCTACTGGGTCATCCTTACCTACGTAGCGTCCTGCCATTAGATTTAATCTCTCAACACTAACTACTGCTGCTATCTCATTGTCCTTCTTTCTAAATACCCTTCTAATTATATATCTTCCCGGCGTACCGATTAGTGCTAATATATCGTACATCTCCTCCGGTGCTGACAGAATTACTGACCTGCCCTCAAATACATCGTAAACCTCAAACTTGAATCCATCGTGAAGTTTTGGATCTATTACTAGACCTGCCGTATTGAACGGGTCAGCAAATATCCTGAATATTGGTAAGTTAAACGCACCAGGCTCTGTTTTATCGGCCATGAATATAGCTATAGGCTCTGAAGGCCTTTCAGTGAATTCCATCTCAGCAACACCAGGACCTAGACCTCTAACATTACCTGAGAAGGCCTCACTTAGGAGATCTTGACCTGCTGCATATAGCCCTAGCTCCTTAGCTACGGCTGCTGCTTCCTTAAAGGCATTCCACGCTAGCTCGTGAATTTCAGGTGCGTCGACGCCTTTTTTGTGGGTCATAATGAGCTCTAAGTCGTCACCTACATTAGTAACATAGAAATCTATTATCAATCCCTTGCTCTTAGCTTCTGCTAACACCTTAGTTGCTGCTGCAATAGTGTCAGGGTGAACAACATGGTGACCTGCTAGGGAGCCTATATCAGCTTTAATAACAGATACGGTTGTTCTCTCCGCCATATAAACCCCGTTACACGATAGCGCTCAAGGCTATTAAAGATTCAATTAACTTAAGATCAGCTCTTCGACCTAGTGGTTTTGTTAATGTACTTGCAGGCTCTATCAAGGCGCATACTACAGATGCTGCTCTGAATAAGATGTAGATTTAACTCTGCACTTGTCAGACGATTCCTCAACTTACATAATCTAAGTGCTATGTAAGCTACGTAATCTAGTGCCTGCCTCAATAGTTCAAGTATGTCTTTAGGGAGAACTTTCATTACTACGAGAATGTTTGGATCAGCTAGCACTTCATATGTGGGATGACTGTACTTAGCTACTGCTAGGTATGTCTTAAGTATATCTTTCCTTATCTGGCGAGGTGTATCGGGTAGGTTAGCTATCATACGCGCATTAAAGCTGGTTGCGTGCCTGCCTCTTACACGCAACTCACGCCATATCTTCTCATCATCACCATTATTCTTCACGAATAAGTACAGTGACTGCACTGCTGCCTCAAGGATAAACTTGAGGATTCGCATCACGTCAGCTATGTGTCCAGAACTTACATTTTCAGATAACATCGCTAAGCTGCCGCTCACAGCCTTATCCCACACGTTCTCCAGGTATTTGCTATCCTTGAAACAGCGATTGATGTCATGTAGTACCTTCCAAAATTCATCAACCAGTTCAACTATGGCCTTTATTGTACTCACTTAGTAACATCCTCCAAGCCCGGATTAACGCATTTTACGCTGATGTGTAATAGTACTCACCTTTGGATTTCTGCTCTCTGTCCAGATATGACCCTGGCTTATTGACTCGCGGCCTGCCTGTCTTTGGATCTCTCCTAAAAGTTATTCCTATGTCTTTTAAGAACGCATTCATTCCGTCCTTAAGGCTTACTGGGCTATGTGCTTTTCCTTTAACTGCTGGCATACCAGAGAACACCATCACTCTATCAGCTATGTAATCTATTATTGATAAGTCGTGATCGACAACAAACGTCGCGACTTTTCTGACTTCACATACCTTCTTTATTGCCTTACTAACGGTAAGCCTCTCTTCCACATCTATAAACGCCGATGGCTCATCAAATAAGTAAAGGTCTGCTTCTTTAGCGAGTGCAACCATGATCGCAAACTTTTGGAGCTCGCCACCACTTAGTTCACTTATTCTTCTCTCCTTCAATCTGTGTATGCCTAATTTCCTTATAACGTCCACTTGAAACCACTCTGATGAAGTAAGTCCCTCCTTACTTAATTCCTTGATAGCTTCTTCTACATACTCCCACGGGTAATCCTCAGCTTTAACGTACTGCGGCTTATAGCTTATTCTAAGTCCTTCAGTAACTACATACCCTTCATCAGGCTTAAGTTCCCCAGCGAGGAGTCTTATGAACGTGGTCTTGCCTATAGCATTAGGGCCTAGGATCCCTACAACCTCTCCTCTGTACACCATGCCTTGCTCAACCTCGAGCTCGAATTTACCTAGTTTCTTCCTCATCACAGGCCAGCTTAAGTATAGTAGGTTGGTATCGACCTCCCTATTAGGTGCTTCAGCATGGACATGAAATAGTATTGGCTCTTTTCTAATCCTCATGTTCTCAGCAGGCAAGAACCCCAGTAGGAAGTGATTTATGCCTGAGCCAACAGTGTATATCTTTGAAAATATCCCGTAGACACCAGGCTCGCCATAAACTACCGATACATAGTCTGAGATGTAGTCAAGTATTGCTAGGTCATGCTCTGCTACTATAACGTAGGCGTTTTTCGGCAGTAACTCTCTTATGGCTTTAACCATAGCCAATCTCTCTCTCACATCCAAGTAACTTGAAGGTTCATCAAAGAAGTAGACGCTAGCATCCCTGAGTATTGCTGCAGCTATAGCAAACCTCTGCAATTCACCGCCGCTCAGCAGCCCTACCTTGTTATCCCATGCTGAATCGAGGCTTAAGCTCTTGCGGACCTCCTTGAGCAGGCCCCTCTCGTCTATCCTGCTCAGTACTTCACCTACTCGCCCCCTAACGTACTTTCTTATTAAGTCGACGTGCTGTATTTTGTGCACTACGCGTATCTCCTTGTTAGCTACCTTTCTGAAGTAATCGTAAAGCTCAGTACCCCTAAAGTACTGCAGGACTTCATCCCAGCTAATCTCTCTATCGTAGTTACCTAGGTTCGGGATTAACTCACCCGCAAGAATTCTTATTGATGTTGTCTTACCTGTACCATTTTTCCCTAAAATGCCAACGACCTTTCCGCTCTGGGGTGTTGGTAGCCCATAGAGCTTGAAGGCATTCGGTCCATACCTATGAATAACTTTCTTTTCTAATTCGTCGGGTAGGTTAACTATGGTTATGGCCTCAAACGGGCATTTCCTCACACATATACCGCAGCCAACACAGGAATTCTCATATATTAGCGGCTTGCCGCCTAATTCATCCCGCAGCTCTATTGCTTTACCGCCGCTTTTATTTATCGGGCAAAACCTGATACACTCTATTCTACATCTATGAGGCTTACACACGTCGTAGTCTATTACTGCAACTCTCACCATGCGATCACCCTAAGGTACCACACGCCTAGGTCATTTTTTCCCATAACTACTTTTAAGTACGTATACACCACAAACTTGGAAATGATGATTGGTGACGGCGTTGATTGGTGATATTGGACATCCGGCTCTGATCCCCAATCACCATAGAGTTACTGCTGGCCTTCAATACCCACCAGATCGAGTAGAATAGCGGTTACAATCTTGCTAAGTATTGAAAGAGCTGAAAACATGGTGTTTATGGCATATCACTCTCAGGTTTCCGTATACTAAGTTTTGAGTATTGGCATGCATCAAGATCTCACGTTATATTATGAGTTAATTCAGGTAATTGTTTAGCTCATATAAGCTGCTGTTGTTAGCATCTTTCTGATAAGTCCTTTAGGTTACCACTCCTCTTCTTCCCACTCCTCCTCCTCTTCCCACCATTCTTCTTCCTCTTCCTCCTCCCACCACTCCTCCTCGAACATGCCCCATCACTCATGTTTCTATTTTGGGCAAGTATTTAAGCATTACCTAATATAAACTTAAGCTTGTAGAACAAGTGATGATACCTTACACAGAACCGCCTTAATTATGTCGTCAGTCTCCTGCATCCCAAAAACTGCCTTCACTGTGTTGATGTCTACATCAGCTTCTAACGGATCTTTTCCCTCTCTACTTTCTAACCTATTGCAGCAGCGCTCTAACTCTAAGTTACTTCTCCTCAGGATCCCGGTGATAGCATCAACTGTATCCTTACACACTAGAACCACTAAATACGGAGGTCTTCCAAATCTGTTTATTTTCTCAATTATCTTACCGATCTGTCTCTCACTGAAGAGATACAGCAGCAGCTCCATGTACTTTTTTCTACTGATGTTGCGGTTCTTCTCGAATGCCTTAAAAGTCAGATATGCTGCTAACTTAATGTGCGCCTTAGATACCACCAGATTTTTAGGAACAACCTGCAAAATGCAGTTAGGTGTCTGATATTTTTCTATGCTACTTACTATACTACTAACAAACCCTTGATCACTACACACAAAAATATCTAAGGTAAGTTCATTAATAATATCAAACACTTCATCTTTAAGTATCCCTAAAACTTCATTGTACAACTTCTCATTAGCCATACACACTCACCAGAGAGTTTAAGTAAGCAAGTATGCGCTGCGGAGCCGAAGAGACTAATTAGGGGTTTTAGATGATTGAGCTACTCCGAAAACGAAGTTGATTGCTGACCCATTCTTTTCATTCTTATTTTTACCAGGTGTGTCAGGTAGCCTGCTATCTGATTACGTAATTTCTTAGACTTAACGTAGACGTACTTCCTAACAAGCTCTTTATTCGCTTCAAAATCTGCCGAAACCTCATTCGGATAGAGCTCTAGTAATTTCCTAGCCACCCTCTTAACCACTAATGTCCTTACCTTTCCCATCTTACCTCCTCACCTACTACAATGTTAAGGTGTTAGGTGTTTTAAGCATATATGAAAGACTTCTGAGATTAAAATAGTTTGTACTAAATATAGTACTGAGTTCTGCTACTGAGATAAAGCTTATATAGAGGTCCTTCAAATTAAACTCAAGGGAGTGGATTATGAGCCAGCAGCGAGGTGTTATTCCAACTGCAGGTATTCCTGTGCTAATCCTTAAGGAGGGTACTCAGAGGACCACTGGTGCAGAGGCTCTAAGAACAAATATGATGGCTGCAATAACTGTCGCTGAGATGCTCAAAACAACATATGGTCCTAGAGGAATGGACAAGATGCTGGTGGATACACTTGGCGACGTTACCATAACAAATGACGGTGCTACTATACTTGATAAAATGGATGTACAGCACCCAGCAGCAAAGATGCTTGTCCAAATAGCTAAAGGTCAGGATGAGGAGGTAGGTGATGGTACAAAGACATCGGTGATCTTTGCTGGAGAACTACTGAAGGCTGCAGAAGAACTTCTTGCTAAGGACGTTCACCCAACAATAATAATCAACGGGTACAAGAAGGCACTAGAGGAGGCAACGAGATGTGCTGAGAAGATTGCTAGGTCTGTCGACCTAAATGACGACGAAACCCTCAAGAAAATAGCATCAACTGCACTAACAAGCAAGGCAGTCCATGGTGTCAGGGACTACTTCGCTGAAATAGCCGTTAAGGCTGTTAAGCAGATAGTGGAGGACCGCGATGGGAAGAAGTATGTGGATATTGACAATATTCAAATCATAAAGAAGCACGGTGGATCACTAGCTGATACAAAGTTAATATACGGTATCGTCCTTGACAAAGAGGTCGTTCACCCAGGAATGCCCAAGAGAATCTCCGGCGCTAAAATAGCTTTAATAGACGCACCACTAGAGATAGAGAAGACCGAGATTGACGCCGAAATCAGAATCACTGATCCAGCTATGATGAGAAAGTTCATTGAGGAGAAGGAAAACATTCTCAAAGAGAAAGTTGAGAAGATTGCTTCTATTGGTGCTAATGTTGTGATTTGTCAGAAGGGTATTGATGATGTTGCTCAGCACTACCTAGCAAAGAAAGGAATACTAGCAGTAAGAAGAGTAAAAAGATCAGACATGG
>Ga0190363_1000063_pt1 | contig 57238 bp, 46 predicted proteins | sample 48721867_MG_FD_161272 | JGI IMG/M metagenome (GOLD analysis project Ga0190363, IMG submission 161272) | Hydrothermal vent microbial mat bacterial communities from Southern Trench, Guaymas Basin, Mexico - 4872-18-6-7_MG | ecosystem: Environmental > Aquatic > Marine > Hydrothermal vents >...
CCTGCTAATTTTTCATACATTCTAAAATAATTTTGAAAAGTAATAGAGGCTAAAGTAATAGATTCTGGTTGAATTTCAACTCCTTCTTTTGCTTCAATAGCTTGATGAAGTCCACCCGACCATCTTCTTCCAGGCATTAATCTTCCGGTAAATTCGTCCACAATAATTACTTTACCATCTTTAACAACATAATCCCTGTCTTTTTTAAATAAAGTGTGAGCTCTTAAAGATTGTTCCAAATAATGGAGATATTTCCATCCCTTTTGTGCATAAATATTTTCTATTCCTAAAATTTTTTCTACTTTCTCTATTCCATTTTCTGTCAAATTTACTGTTTTTAATTTTTCGTCTATTTCATAATCTTTTTCAGGATCAAGTTTAGGGATGATTTTTGAAAATTCTTTGTACCATTTTGAGCTTTCAACATCTGGAACAGAAATTATCAATGGTGTTCTTGCCTCATCAATAAGAATTGAATCTATTTCATCTATAATAGCATAATGAAAACCTCTTTGAACTCTATCTTTTAGATCATAAACCATATTATCTCTTAAATAATCAAAGCCAAATTCATGATTTGTGCCATAAGTAATATCTGCTAAATATGCTTTTTTTCTTTCGCAAGGTCTCAAAAAATCTTCTACTACTTTAAAAGAACCTAATTCATCTCTTATTTTATCTTTTTCCCAAAGATCTTTTTTATAATCTGGATCATATAAAAAAGATTGTTCATGATTTAAGCATCCTACTTTCAATCCCAAAAGATGATAAATTTGGCCCATCCAGACAGTATCTCTTCTTGCTAAATAATCATTAACAGTTACCAAATGACAACCTTTTTCTTCTAAAGCATTTAAATAAAGAGGTAAAGTGGCAGTCAAGGTTTTTCCTTCTCCGGTTTTCATTTCAGCAATTTTTCCTTCATGTAAAACAATTCCTCCCATCAATTGAACATCAAAATGTCTTTGACCCAAAGTTCTTTTGGCAGCTTCTCTAACTAAGGCAAAGGCTTCTGGTAAAATATCATTTAGTGTCTCTCCTTTTTTCAATCTTCTTTTAAATTCTAAGGTTTTCTCTTTAAAATCTCTTTCAGAGAATTTTTCAAACTCTGGCTCCAAAGAGTTTATTTTATCTACAATTTTCTTTAGCTTTTTTAAATATTTATCATGAGGATTACCAAAGATTTTTTCTAAAAGACCCATAAAAAGTTAATTTTTTAAAAAGAGAAAAAATTACTTTTTAGAAAGAGAGGCAAGCAATTTTGCCATTTTTGATTTTTTTCTTTTAGCTGTATTCTCTTTTATTACTTTTTCTTTTACTGCTTTGTCTAAAAATTTATAAAAAGTAGGTAACATCTCTTTAGCTTTTTCAATTTCTTTTTTCTCTATTAATTTTTTAATTTCTTTTGCCAATTTTTTTATCCTCTTTTTATGAAAAAGATTGTGGGCTCTTTTCCTTAAACTTTGTCTTAAAGCTTTTTTGGCTGATTTAGTTTTTGGCATATGTTTTTTCTTTACCACTTTTTATTTTTTTAATCAAGTCTCTAATTTCGGCTGCTCTTTCAAAATCCAAATTCTTGGCTGCTTGTCTCATTTCTTTTTCTAAAAGTTTAATATCTCTCACCATACTAAATTCTGCTAAAACCTCTTTCTCGCTTGAAACAAAAGGCCAATCTCTTATGGGTTTTACTATAGGTTTTGGAGAAATTTTGTGCTCTTTGTTGTATTTTTCTTGAATTTTCCTTCGCCTTTTTATTTCATCAATAGCTTTTTTCATTGATTTTGTAATTTTATCAGCATATAAAATACAATGTCCTTCTGGATGTCTTGCTGCTCTTCCCATTATTTGAATTAAGGTAGTATCTGATCTCAAAAAACCTTCTTTATCAGCATCCAAAATTCCAATTAAAGCTACTTCTGGTAAATCTAAACCTTCTCTTAACAAATTAATTCCTACCAAAACATCGTATTTTCCTTCTCTTAATTCTTTTAAAATTTGAGGCCTTTTTAGAGTTTTTATTTCAGAATGGAGCCATTGGCAAGAAATTTTTTCTTGTTCTAAATAATCTGAAAGAGTTTCTGCCAATCTTTTTGTTAAAGTCAAAACCAAAGTTCTTTGTTTTTTTGCAATTCTTTTTTTAATTTCTTCAATCAAATCTTTGACTTGATTTTTTGTTGGCCTGATTTCAACTGAAGGTTCTAACAATCCGGTAGGTCTTATTAATTGTTCTACTATATATTTCCCTGCTTTTTTTCTTTCATATTCTTGAGGAGTAGCAGAGACATAAATTATTTGATTTATTTTTTGATTAAATTCCTCAAAAGTTAAAGGTCTATTATCAATAGCAGAAGGTAATCTAAATCCATATTCAATTAAAGTTTCTTTTCTTGATCTGTCTTGCTTTGCCATAGCCTGCAATTGAGGAATTGTCAAATGAGATTCATCCACAAACACCAAAAATTCTTTTTTAAAATAATCTAACAAAGTAAAAGGAGGGCTACCTGGTTCTCTAAATTCTAAATGTCTTGAATAATTTTCAATTCCGTGACAATAACCTGTTTGTTCTATCATTTCCAAATCATATTTTGTTCTTTGTTCCAATCTTTGAGCTTCTAAAAATTTTTTCTGTTTTTTCAATTCTTTTACTCTTTCTTGCAATTCCAATCTAATATTCTCTAAAGCAATTTTTAGCTTTTCTTGAGGAGTTACCCAAAAATGAGCAGGATAAAGTCTAAAATTTGAAATTTGTTTTTTAAATTCCATTTTCAAATCAGCTTGAGCTATTGAAAGTTTGTCAATTTCATCTCCAAAAAATTCTACTCTTAAAATTTCTTTTCCTGTGACTAAAAAAATATCAATTATATTTCCTCTTGCTCTAAAACTTGAAGGTAAAAAATCATAATCTCGTCTTTGATAACCAAGAGAAACCAAATGGGAAATAAAATCTTTCCTTTTTATTTTCTTTCCTACTTTTAACTCTAAAGAAACCTTTTGATAATCTTCAGGAGAACCAATATTGTAAATACAAGAAACAGAAGCAACAACAATAACATCATCTCTTGTCAAAACATCCTGAACCGCACTATGTCTCAATCTATCAATTTCCTCGTTAATTTTGGCATCTTTTTCAATGTAGGTATCTGTTTGAGGGATATAAGCTTCTGGTTGATAATAATCATAATAACTAACGAAAAAATTCACTCCAGCATCAGGAAAAAATTCTTTAAATTCTTGATATAATTGAGCAGCCAAAACCTTGTTTGGAGAAATAACCAAAACAGGTTTTTGAATTTTTTCAATAACACTAGCCATAGTCATTGTCTTTCCAGAACCAGTCACTCCCAACAATACTTGATGTTTCACCCCAGCTTTTAAATTTTTAACTAATTTTTCAATTGCTTGGGGTTGATCTCCTGTGGGTTTAAAGGGACTTTTTAATTTAAACATAATCTAATTTTATTAATATCTTTTTATAATCTCAAATTTATCTGTAATTTCAATCTTTTCTCCTTTTTTTATTTTTCCTGCCAAAATTGCTTCTGCTAAAAGATTTCCTATTTTCTCTTGAATTACTCTTTCCATAGGTCTAGCTCCAAACTCTGGAGAAAACCCAAGTTCTACTATTTTCTCTTTTAGAGGTTGGGTAATTATCAAATCAATTCCCTTTTCTTTTAATTTTAATTGAATTTCCTTTAGCAAAATTTCTGAAATTTCTAACAAATTTTCTTTAGAAAGAGGTTTGAAAGCAACCACTGCATCAAAACGATTTAACAATTCTGGTCTAAAAATTCCATTTTTAATTAAATAATCTATTAATTCTTTTTGAAATTCCTTCCAAGGTTTATTTTTTCTAACCGCCTCAAAAATTAATTGATAACCTGCATTGGAAGTACAAATTAAAATTGTATTTTTAAAATTAACTTTTCTTCCTAAACCATCTGTCAAATGTCCTTCATCTAAAACCTGCAAAAACAAATTTAAAATATTGGGATGAGCTTTTTCAAACTCATCTAACAAAACTAAAGAAAAAGGTTTTTCTCTTACAGGTTGAGTAAGTAATCCTTCTTGTTCTCTTGAGCCTAAAAGTCGGGAAATATCATTTAAGGTCTGAAATTCAGACATATCTAATCTAATTATTCTTTTTTCAGAACCAAAATAAATTTTAGCTAAAACTTTAGCGGTTTGAGTTTTTCCAACCCCTGTAGGTCCCAAAAACAAAAAGCTTCCCATGGGTCCTTTTCTTACTTTCAATTCCGTTCTTGCCCTTCTTAAAGCAGAGCAAATTTCTTTAATAGCTTGCTCTTGATCAATTAATCTTTGATGAATTAATTTTTCCAAATTCAAAAGAATTTTTCTTTCTTTTGATTCAATCTCACCTACTGGAATTTTGGTTCTTTCTTTAATTACATAATGGACATGTTTTGAAAGCAAAACCTTTTCTTGAGTTTGAGTCAAATAAATAATGGTTTCTTCTAACAAATCAATTGCCTTTTCTGGAAAAGGAATAGCGGGAAGATATTTTTTTGAAAGCTTAATAATATCTCTTAATGCTAAATAAGAAATTAATTTTTTGTATTTTCTTTCTAAAAATAAAGCCAATCTCATTAACAAAATTAATGTCTCTTTTTCTGAAATTTCAGAAATCTCTACTTTTTCAAAAAGTTCTAACATTAAAGGATTTAATTCAATATATCTATGTAATCCTTCAAAGGTGGTAATAGCAATAGTTTGAAATTCAGCTAAATGTAAATAAGAAGATAAAATTCCAGAAATATTCACCATTCCAGGGCCTGTGCTTTGTCCTACATAGTTGTGAAATTTATCAATAACCAAAATTACATTTTTAGCTGAGATTACTTCTTTAAAAATTTTATCTAAAGTTAATTCTACAAGATGGGGATCTAAAATTTGAGCTTGCAATTTGGCAATATTTAATAAAACAAATCTCTTGTGATTTATTTGAGGTAAACTCTCACCCAAATCACTTTTTACTGCTAAAGCATAAACCAAACTTTTTCTTCCACTTCCTTTTTCTCCAACTATTAAAACATCATTTTTGCTTTCTTGACGAGCCAAAATTCTCTCTGCTTCTTTCAATTCCTCTTCGTGTCCTAAAAAGTCTGGATATCCTTGTCTTCTTACTACCCTTGTCAAATCAATAGAAAATCTATCTAAAGTAATTGTAAAACCTGCTGCCCAATCTCTGGCAATAGATCCCCATTTTACTAAATTTTTCCATTCCCAAAATTTTTTTTGTTCATTTGTTTTATTAACTAAATATTCATAAACAGAAATTAAATTTTCCAAATCTTCAATTTTAATCTCAATTTCAATCAAGAGCTTTTGAAAAATCAAATTATATTTTGCCAAAGCCAACAATAAATCTTGGGGTTTTACTCTTTCATGTCCTTTTTTTTGAGCAATTTTCAAACTTTCAAAAATTACCTTTTCAAAATTTTCTTTTTCGTCTTTTAATTTCCTTAAATATTTTGCTAAAAATTTTTGCAATTGCTTTGAACTTAAATTTATTCTCAAAAAAATAAAATCTAACTCTGGACATTTCTCTAAAAGATGATAAAAAAGCGAAAAAGTATTCTTTTTTGATTTTAAAATAACTTTAGCTACCTCAAAACTTAAAAATTCTGCCAAATTATATTTTTTTGGATCTTTTAAGGCTTCTTTGAGAGTTATTTTTAATTTTGGATTTTTTAATTTTGTCTCAAAAAAAACTTTTTGATACCAACTAAATATAAAAAATGGCAAAAAAAAGAGACAAATTCCTAAAAATCGTTTTTGAAGAGAAAAAGAAAAGGTATTAATTTTATAACCTGCTAAAAATAAAATTAAAAAAATCAAAAACAAAATCCCAAACAGTTTTTGAAAAAAGGGGGCAAATTTGAAAGCTGGATCTTTTGACAACTTTATTGCTTTAAAGATTTTTGTTTTTTTTAAATCAAAATTCATTGAATTTTAAAAATAAAATCTAAAAAAGTCTCTTTTCCTTGGATTAATTGAAAGCTCAAAATTAAACTTAAAATTAAAAGAAAAGGTAAAAACAACCAGCCCAAAAAAACTAAAAGCCCTAAAACAAATATTGAAATTTCAAAAATTATTCCTATTAAAATAACAATTGTTCTTAAAATAGCTCCTATAGTTCTTGTCACTAAATTTGAAAGGAAGACCAAAACAAATTGAGCAACATCAAAACTTTTAGGATATTCCCACCGATAACCATGCCACCAATAAAAAATAGTTTTTAAAAGTAAAGGAATGGAAAAATAATAAAGTCCAAATTTTAAAAAATTTTTCCAAGCCTTCAAAATTTTTTGAGGAACTTCAAAAAAATGCCAAGATAAATATTGAAAGATTAACATTATTTTTTAAGATAACAAATAAAATTTTTGCTCTCAAGAAAATTAATAAGCTTTAGCAAACAACCACTTTCTTTTGGCTTTTTTTTGACAAAGCACACATTTTCCATTTTTCAAAGGTTCGTTTAAAGGTAAAACTCTCGTTGTAGCTTTAGTTTTTTCTTTTATTTTTATTTCACATTCTGGCCTTTCACACCAAAATGCTTTAACAAATCCCTTTTTTTCATTTATTATTTCTTTAAATTCCGAAAAATTGGAAACTTCAAAAATATGATTTTTAAGAAAATTTTCACTTTTTAAAAAGAGGTCTCTTTGAATAAATTTTAAAATTTCTTTTATCTTTTTCAAAACAGAATTCATTGGAATTGAAATTTTTTCAAAATTATCTCTTCTTACTAAAGTTAGTTTTCCTTCTTTTAACTCTTTTTCTCCTAATTCCACTCTCAGGGGTACCCCTTTTAATTCCCATTCGTTAAATTTCCAACCTATAGAATATTCTTTTCTTAAATCTATTTTTACTCTTAAATTTTTTAATTTGTGTTTAATCTCTCTAGCTTTTTTTATTAAATTTTCATTGTTTTCTTTCTTAAATATTGGCAAAATTACAACTTGAATTGGAGCTAAATGAGGAGGCAAAATCAAACCTTGGTCATCTCCATGAACCATAATTAAAGCCCCAATACTTCTTGTAGATAACCCAAAGCAAGACTGGAAAGGCATTTTCTTTTTTCCATCTTTATCAATAAAATTAATATTAAAAGCTTTAGCAAAGTTTTGACCTAAATTATGAGAAGTGCATCCTTGAAGAGCTTTTCCATCTGGCATTAACATTTCATAAGTGAATGTTTCTTTAGCTCCAGGAAATTTTTCTAACTCCGATTTTTTCCCAAAAACCCCAGCAATAGAAAAAAAATCTTGATATAATTTAATGTAAGTATTTAAAGCCCACTTTACTTGTTCAATATTTTCCTTTTCATTTATATGAACGGTGTGGGCTTCTTGCCATAAAAACTCAGTGGTTCTCAAAAATAATCTTGGTCTCATCTCCCATCTTATCACATTGCACCATTGATTAATTTTTAAAGGTAAATCACGCCAAGACTTTATCCATTTTGAAAACATTTCATAAATTATCGTCTCTGATGTAGGTCTTACCACTAATTTTTCTTTTAGTTTTTTTCCTCCACCAGTAGTAACAACTGCTAATTGAGGCGAAAATCCCTCAACGTGTTCTTTTTCTTTTTTTAAAAATCTTTCTGGAATAAAAAGTGGAAAATAAACATTTTCAATACCTGCTTTTTTAAATTCATCATCCAAAATTTTTTGAATTCTTTCCCAAATGGCATATCCATAAGGTCTCAAAATCATGCATCCTCTTACTGGAGCGTAATCAGCTAATTTTGCTTTTAATATTACATCTTGATACCACTGAGAAAAATTCTCTGATTTTTTAGTAATTTCTTTTTTCTCAATTTTTTCTTTCATAAAATTTTAAAATTAATCAGGTTTAATAATTAGTTTTCCAAATTGAATAATGTCTTTGTAGGTAATCAAAACCATCAAAAAAATTAAAATCAAAAATCCAATCAAATTTATTTTTTGTTCTATTTTGGGAGGAATTTCTTTTCCTAAAATAAACTCACTGGTAAGAAAAATTGCTTTTCCTCCATCTAAGGCGGGAAAAGGGAAAAAATTTATTAAAGCTAGTGTCAAAGAAATGATAGCTATTAAATTTAAAATAGCAAAAAACCCTTCTTTTAAAGTAAGCTTTGTTATAGCTAAAATTCCCACAGGCCCTACAATTCCTTTAGAGATAGGTTGTATACTCTTTTGTTGGAAAGATTTGGTTATTAAAAAAGAAAATCCATAAAAAGTAAAATCACTCAAATTTAAAGAATGTAAAAAACCACTCAAAATTTTCTCTGGTAAAGATGGATAACTTATTTTTACAATCTCTTTCAATTTTACTCCAAGAGGTCCTTCTCCTTTTGGATATTCTTTTCTTGGAATTATCTCAATAGTTTTTTCTTTGTCTTTTGAATCTTTTATAACCAAAAAAATTTTTTTTCCTTTATTTTGATAAACAAAATCTACAAAATCTTCAACTTTAGAAAATTTTCTTTGATTAGCTCTGACTATAATATCATTTGGTTTGAGGCCACTTTTTTGAGCAGGAGAGTTTTTGGCTACATCAAAAACAACTATTAAGTTTTCTTGCCTGCCAAAAGGAAAGTCATAATTAAAATCTGGCCAAACTCCCAATTTAACACTAAATCCAGAGTAAATTAACAAAAGATAAAATAAAAAAACTGCCACTAAAAAATTAGCAATTACTCCGCCAGCAACGATTAACAATTTAACTTTAAGTGCTTTTGAATAAAAACTTTTAGGATCTTTTTTTTCTTCAATAGTATTAGGGGTTTCTCCAAATAATTTTACAAAACCTCCTAAAGGAAAAATTCCTAAAGAATATATTGTTTCTCCTTTCTTTTTTTTCCAAATTGTTGGAGGAAATCCAATAGAAAATTCCTCTACCTTCACCCCAAATTTTTTGGCTAATAAAAAATGGCCAAGTTCATGCACCAAAATTAAAAAACCCAAAACAAAAATAAAAATAAAAAAAGAAATCATTTTTTATTCCATTATTTCTTTTTTCTTTTTCTCTACTAAATTTTTAATTTCTTCATTATATTCATCTATTATCTTTTGAAGTTCTTTTTTGGCTTTGAATTTTTCATCTTCAGAAATTATTCCTTCTCTTTGTAATCTTTGAATTTTAGACCAAGCCTCATCTCTCCATCTTCTAATTGTCTTTGTCGCGTCTTCTTTTTTTTGAGAAACTAATTTTATTAATTCTTCTCTATATTCTTGGGTTAATGGAGGAAGAGAAATTCTAATTGTATTATTTTGAACTGAAATATTAAAGCCTCTTTTGACTTTTTCTAATGTCCTCACAATTGACTCTATATAAGATTTGTCCCAAGGCTGAATTAAAATCTGACGCCCTTTCTCAATTGAAATCGTTGCCAATTGCTTTAAAGGGAATTTTTGACCAAAACAATCTATCATTATATCTTCTACTATAGCAGGTGATGGTCTTGAGGTTCTAACTTTTGCTAATTCTCTTTTTAAAAAATCTACCGCTTTGTCTAATTCTGGTTTAATTTTTTCAAGAATTTCTTTATAACTCATAGTTTTAACATTAAATTTTCCAAAGCTAATTTTTTGTTAATATTAAAATTTGAGGTCAAAAAAAAGGTCTCTTGAATAAATTCTATTATATTTTTCAATCTTTTTAAAGAAAGATTTTTAAATTTTTCAGGTTCTCTCCCTTCTAATTTCTTTTTTAAAATATCTCTTAAATAAAATAACCAAATTTTCAAGATTTCATTACAATTTTCTGTTATTTCCTTAACATATTGAAATCTTTGATCCAAATTCTTTTCAAAAAGAGAAATTAAATCAAAAATGGTTTTTTTATAAAATTTGATTTTTTGAGGAGAAGAAATTAAATCAAAAGCCACTCCGGGCCTTCCCGAACAAAACTCTGCTAATTTTTCAGCAGTTTCTTTCTGAAAACCTCTTTCTTTAAAAATTTTTTCAATTTCTTTTTGAGGTAAAGGAAAAAATTTAATTATCTGACATCTCGATAAAATTGTTGGCAAAAGTCTTGCTTCATTTTCTGTAATTAAAATGAAAACTGTCTTACCTAAAGGTTCTTCTAAGGTCTTCAAAAAGCAATTTTGGGCTTGAAAGTTCATTAAATGTGCTCTGTCTATAATTACTCCTTTAAACGGTGCAAAACTCCTCTTTAGAGAAATTTTTGAAATTAATTCTTTTATTTGAGAAATTTTGATTTCTTCATTAATGGGCGACAAAAAAATGAAATCTGGATGATTTTTTAAAGGGCTTTTGAAAACATAAGATAAAAATTCTAAAGCTAAGGTTTTTTTTCCAATTTTTTCAGGTCCAGAAAACAAAAGAGCATGAGGCAATTTATTAATTTTGGCTGATTCCACTAAAAATCTCCATTGTTTTTGATGGCCAATTATCATAATATTTTACATAATATTTTATCATAATATTTTATTTTTTTGCCACAAGACATCTTTTATAAATTTCTAAATTTTCTAACATAGCTCCTGTTCCTCTGGCTACACAAAAAAGGGGATCTTTGGCTAATTTAAAAGGAATTCCAATTGATTGAGAAATTTTTTTAGGTAAATTTCTCAAAAGAGAACCTCCTCCAGCCAAAATTCCTCCTATATCCATAATGTCAGCTGATAATTCAGGAGGAGTATCTCTTAATACTTGCTTTATTGCTAAAATAATTTCTTCTATTACCTCAGAAAGAGCAATAGCAATTTCATTAGAAGAAATCTGAATATTTCTTGGTAGCCCAGAAATTAAATCTCTTCCTTTAATTTCCATTTTCTTTTCTTCTTTTTCTGGTAAAGCGGTTCCAATTTCAATTTTTATTTTTTCTGCCATTTGCTCTCCAATAGCTAAATTATATTTTTTTCTTATATATTCTGCAATAGCAAAATCCATTTTATCTCCAGCAATTCTTACAGATTTCCAACTTACTATTCCACCTAAAGAAATTACTGCTACTTCTGTTGTCCCTCCACCAATATCTACAATTAAATGCCCCAAAGAACTTTCTATTGGAAGACCAGCTCCAATAGCAGACAAAATGGGTTCTTTTGCCAAAAATACTTGTTTTGCACCAGCAGAAATTCCAGCCTCAATTACCGCTCTACTTTCTGTAGAAGTACAACCTGCTGGCACTCCAATTACTAAATCTGGTTTAAAAATCCTAAAATATCCTAAAATTTTTCTCAAAAAATATCTTATCATTGCTTGAGTTACTCTATAATCTGCAATTACTCCTTCCCTTAAAGGTCTATACACTTTAATATTATCTGGCGTCTTTCCCATCATTTCTTTTGCTCTCTCACCTACTGCCAAAATTTTATTCTCAATTAAAGAAACCGCAACCACCGAGGGTTCTTTTAAAACCACTCCTCTTTTTGGAACAAAAACTGCACAATTGCAAGTTCCCAAATCTATACCAATTTTTTTTACTAACATATTCTCTCAATATTTGCTCCCAAATTTTTTAATTTTTCTTCAATTTTTTCATAACCTCGGTCAATCTGATGAATATTTTCAATAATTGTTTCTCCTTTGGCCTTTAATCCGGCTAAAATTAAAGAAGCTCCTGCCCTAATATCCCAAGATTCAATTTTGTTTCCTATTAAATTTGTCCTTCCAAAAACAAAGGCTCGATGGGGATCTACTATTTCAATATCAGCCCCCATTTTTCTTAATTCTTGAACAAAATTTAATCTGTTTTCATAAAGAGGATCATGAATTAAACTCTTTCCTTTTGCCTGAGTTAAAAGAGGAATCATAGGAGGGATTAAATCGGTAGGAAAACCAGGAAAAGGAAAGGCTTGAATTTTAGTTGCTCTTAAATAAGGTGAAGGATGTAAAATTAAACTATTTTTTTTCATTTCCATTTTTACCCCAATCTCTTTTAATTTTTTTAAAAAAGAAGTCAAATGATCAAAAATCACATTTTTTACTTTTACCCTTCCCTGAGTAATAACTGCTCCAATAATAAAAGTTCCAGCTTCTAAAGGATCGGGAATAATTTTATGATAAGCTCCTTTTAACTTTTTTGTCCCTTCAATTTCAATCTCATGAGTTCCCAATCCTTTTATTTTAGCCCCCATCTTTTTTAAAAAATTTCCTAAATCTTGAACCTGAGGCTCAGCTGCAGCCAATTTAATTTTGGTCTTTCCTTTTGCCAAAGTCCCTACCATCATCATATTTTCTGTGGCGGTAACTGAAAAATCTATTATTATTTCTTTACCTTGGATTTTTTCTTTTTTTCTTTTAAAAAAATAAAATTGATTATTTTGAGAAATTTCAGCTCCCATTTTTTTAAATCCCTCCAAATGAGAAGTTATTGGTCTCAGACCAATTCTATCTCCTCCAGGATGTGAAAATTTAAAGCTTTTAAACCTCAAAAAAAGAGGAGCTAACAACAATACTGAAATTCTACTTTTCCCAATTTCTTCAAAATCTAAATTTTCAGGAAAAATATCTTTGTTGTTAATTTTAATTTTTCTTTTATCTAACCATTCAATTTTAGAACCAATTTTTCTTAAAATTTTGAGCAAACTCAAAATATCAGAAACCAATGGTAAATTATCAATAATACAATCTTCATTTGTCAACAAAGTAGCAGCCAAAATGGCTCCTGCTGAATTCTTTGATCCTCCAATTTCTACCTCTCCATTTAATTTTTTTCCTCCTTTAATAACAAATTTTTCTTTCATTTGTTTTTAGTTTAACAAAATTTATAAAATTTTACCAAATTTTTCTTTTTGCTTTATTACAAATTTCAACAATTTTCTCTGCTACCTTTTCCCAAGTGAAATTTCTTCCAAATTGCCAGGCTTTTTTCTGGTTTTTTCTATCTCTTGGGGATTTTGAATTAAATAAGAAATTACTGAACAGATAGAATTTACATTTTCAAACTCAATAAAAAATCTCCTTTTCTCTCTTAACATCTCTTTGGCATAAATAAAAGGAGTGGAAATTACGCAATTTCCGGTAGTGATAGCATTGGTTAAGGTGCCACTAGATACTTGCTCTTTGGTTTGGTAAGGAAGTAAAATTAAATCTGGAATTTTCAAATAATTTATAAGTTCTTTTAAAGGAAAGAGTTTTTTTACAAAAACTACATTTTCTTCCAAATTTAATTTTTTTATAAAAAGTTTGAATTCTTTTAAATAATTTTTGGCAGGATGTAAAGGATGAGGGCCTCCTAAAAATATTAATTTTGCCTGAGGATAAAGAGGATGAATTTCAGAAAAAGCTTTTAAAGCCTCTTCATAACCCTTATGAGGAGTGATAAATCCAAAAATTAAAATTACAATATTTTTTTCAAGTCCCAATCTCTTTTTAGCTTCAAAACAAGAAATTTTAGGAAAAGAAATACTTCCGTGAGGAATAATTTTTATTTTGGAAGAATTTTTACAAATTTTTTGAAGTCTTTTTTTTCCAATTTCACACATTACAACCATTTTTTTAAAAAACAAAGAAAGCTTTTTTAAAAGAGTTATTAATTCTTTCTTTTTTTTATCTAATTTTCCTTGGGGATTGGGTAGAGAATGCATTATTCCTATTGCAGGCTTTTTAATTGTCTTTAAAAAATGAATCAAATATTCCCCGTTTTTGCCACCATAAATGTTAAATTCATGATGAATTATTGCTAAATTAAAAGGAGATTTATTAAAAAATTCTCCTGCTTTTTGATAATCTTTTAAATTTTCTTTTTGAACTTTCATTATTACCTCTCTTGGATATTTAAATTTTTGATTTGGAGGAACTACCGCTATTACTTTCCATTTAATTTTGGGGTCAGCTTTTGAAATAGCTTTTGCCATTTCTTTGGCAAAACAAGCTATTCCACAGGGTTGAGGAGGAAAAGAGCAAAAATATAAAATATTGAGCTCTTTCATATCTTGGTTTAAAGAGAAATTTAATATTATAACACATTATTTTCTTTAATTAAAAATCAGAAAGAGTTTTTTGAACTCTCTTTGGGTAGATTTTTTCAAGATCTTTTGCGTTTTCTTTTGGAATAACTCCTTGGTTTTCTTTTAAAATTTTTACAATTTTTTCTACTCTTTGTAAAAAAGCTGAAATTTCTCTTTGGTCCAAAAGCTCTTCTTTTTCTATGATTTTCTTAAACTCGTCTTTTCTTTCTGAAAGAAAATCTTCTAAATCTTTTAATAATTCTGGAGGAAGTTTTTTGTCTAATATTTCAGGATTTATTTCCAAAGGTCTTTCAAAAAAACTCTCTTCATTATCAATGGCATATATTTGAGATTTGTTTTCATCAATCAAAATATTTCCTCTTCTATCTTTGTGAGCAATAATGTAATCAAGAACCCAAAGATAAAACAATTGATTTTCTATATTATTTGGAATTTTTCCTTTAAATTTTTCTTTTGAAAAAACTTGAGCTTCAGGAATCCACAATTGAAAAGAACCTTTTTCTTTTATTGTTTCTTCAACTCCTGAAATTTTAATTTTTATTTCCATTTCTCTAATCTCTGTAGGAGGAACCAAAGACAACTGAGGAAATAAAAATTTGCTTAAAAGATAAACCGCTTTTTCTTTTCTGTTAAGTTCACCTCTACCTGGTTTAAAAATTCCAGAAATTCCAGAGTCTAAATTTACTAAAAAAACATTAAAAGGCTTACCTAATACTTTTTCTGATTTAATTAAGAAAGCTTCTTTTGGATTTTCAGTTTCTAATTTTTTTAAAATTTCTCTTTCTTTCTCATTTATTGGCAATTCAATTTCTTTTTTTAAAATTTTTTCTCTTGATTCTCTCATTTTCAAAGCTCTTTTAATTTTGCTCTTTTTATAATTTCTCTCTCTACAGCTTTTTTGGGTCTTGAGTATTTCAATTTTGAAATTTTTTTAATAATTTCTACTATCTCTGGATTTCCTTTTTTGGGAGGCAAAGTCTGCATTTTAAAAGGAGAAGAAATTTTATTTTTAATCATCAATTTAATAATTACATTAAAATTATCTAAATTTACTAAATCATATCTGGAAAATTCAGGCTCAAATTGTTTTTCTAAAAATTCAGCATCTGTTGCTCCAACCCTTAAAGCTGCAATAGTCCCTACATTTCCCATTACCGCATTTCTAATTTCTTCTTTTAATTGAGGAATGTATTGATGGGCTAAAATTAAATTTAATCTATATTTTCTTGCCTCAGATAAAATTACAGCAACAGAATCTGTAGTAAAATTTTGAAACTCATCAATGTATAAATAAAAGTCTCTTCTCTGTTCTTCTGGAATTTTAGCTCTCTTCATTGCCGCCATTTGCATTTTAGAAACCAAAATTAAACCTAAAAGAGAACTGTTTACCTCTCCAGTCAATCCTTTTGATAAATTTGCCAAAAATATTTTCCCTTCATCCATAATTTTTGACAAATCAAAACTAGAATGAGATTGACCAATAATATTTCTCATCATCTCATTTTCTACAAATCTTCCTACTTTTGAGACCACATAACCTAACATATCTGATTTTGTCTCTCCAGTGGTTTGGCGCCATTCTTTTAACCAGAAATTTCTTACTAAGGGATCAGTTACCTTTTTCAATTTGCTTTCCATAAAATCATCGTCTGTAAAAATTCTGGGAATTTCTACTAAAGTTCCTGGATTTTTTTGATCTGCCATCAAAGCTAACATTGCATTTCTCATATAATGTTCAAACATAGGACCTATAATTTCTGGAGGGAACAATTTGTGAAAAATGGCTATCATTTCAGAAACCGCAAAATCTTTCTGTTCTGGGGTTTCGTATTCTAACATATTCAACCCCATTGGTCTTTCCAAATCAAAAGGTTCAAACAAAACAACATCATCAATTCTTTCTTTTGGAATATTAGCTAATGTAGCCTCAATTAAATCACCGTGAGGATCAATTACCCCTACTCCCCTCCCTGCTTCAATATCTTGTCTTATCATTTCTCTTAACAAGGTTGATTTTCCAGTTCCAGTTTGTCCTACAATATAAAAATGTCTCCTTCTATCTTCTACAGAGGCCATATAAACCATCTTTTCTTCTCCTCTAAAAACTACCTTTCCTATTAAAATTTCTCCAAAAGAAGGCAATTCTACTGGTGGTGGAGCACTAGTACTTTTTACTGATTTTATATAAGGTGTTTCAATAAATTTGGTTGGGAAATGATAAATACTTGTCAATTCTTCCACATTTAAAATTATTTTTTGACTATTGTCAAAATTGCGAAAACTAAAATCATAAATTAATTTTTTCAGTCTTCTCCCTGTTAATCTTTGACAATAAAAGCTATTCATTGAAAGCAAAGAAAATTGACCAAAAGCTGATTCCAAATGAGTTAAAATTTCTCTTGCTCTTTCTTTTGTCTGAGCTGAAGCTAACAGCCTAATATTTACCTCAAAAACCCTTTTTTGAATTTTCTCTTCTATGGCTTTAATTGTTCTTTCTTCAACTCGCATTTCTTTTTGAGGTTGAGTAGGTGAAGTTTGGTTTGGTTTTTGTAATTGTGGTTTTTTAGTAAAAATTCCACCAAAAAAATTAAAGATTAAATCTAAAATCCAATTTCTTGAAGCTTCATTTATCGCTTGTCTTAAAGATTTTCCTTCTTTTATTTTGGCCAACAATCTTTCTCCCATTATTTTCCATTTTTCTTCCGGAAAAGGTCTTAAAATTAATTGAAGAGCAGCTCCTTCTTCTGGGTTTATTTTAGAAAGAGAATCAGTAATCAGAGAGAGGGGATCTTTTTCCAAAGTTTTATAAGTGTTAAGAGGAAAAAAAGCTTTTTCTGTTAATTTAAGATAGGCGCCAGCTGTCTCACCTCCTGGTTCAAAAATTGTGTAATCTTGAGGAATTTTTTCTATTATTGCTCTTGGATAAACTCCGTGAATATATTTTTCAATAGCTGATTCTAAAAATTTGGGAACCGCAATATAAAAAGAAATATCATTTTCTCCCAATTGAGAAGCAATTTCTAAGGCAATTTCTATGGGGCTTTCAAAAAATTTTTTTCTAAATTGCAAAAAATTGGCATAAATTTGTTCCATTTGAGCAATTATTTGTTTTTCTTGAATTGTCTCTCCTTCTTTCTTTTTCTCATATTTTGGCATCGTCACCAAAAAAAGCACTTTATTTAAAGAACGAAATATTCTCTCTTTTTTATTCTTTTGATTCCAAAAAAAGTACAAAATTAAAACCAAAAAAGAGAAAATTAAAAAAGAGAGAATTTGAAAAAAATTGACTTCAAAATTCTTAAATAAAATTTCTCTCATTTTTTAAATTTTTTAAAAAACCCATCTTTTGCTAAAATATCATGGAAAACATCTAAAATATAAGGGTCATCAAGTTTTTGAGCCACTTTAACTGCAAAAGAAATTCCATAAACTTGAGCCAAATCTAACAATTTTGTAATTTTTCCTTTAGCATCCAAAGTTTTAATTTTTTGAGCTTTAAAATTAATTTTTTGTTGAGCCTTAGGAGAAAATTTCATTAATTCAATTTCTCTTTTTAGCTTTTCTTTAATTATTTTCTCTCTTTCGGTCAAAACTTCTTTTTTTTCTGTCTTTTTTTCTATTACCTCTTCAAAAACTTTCTCTACTAATTTTTCTGGTTTTTCAATCCCAATTTCTTTTTTTTCTTTATATTTTTTATTTTTTTCCACCATAAAATTTACTTTAATTTGATTTTCTCAACAACGCTTTCCATTTTCATTTCTTTTGAACCCAAAACTAAAATTAAATCATTTTCTCTAATTTCATTTTTTAATTTTTCTATCCCTTCTTTTATTGTATCAAATTGAAAAATTTTTTCTAAAGGCAAACCTTTTTCAAAAGCCCCCTTGGCCACAAACTTTGCTCTCTGACCAAAAGTAAATAAAAGATCACAACATTCTTTTAACTTTTCTCCCAACATTTGATGAATTTCAATTGTATATTTACCCAATCCTACAATATCTCCTAAAACAGCAATTTTTCTTTTAAAAAGAGAAATTTTTTTAAAAATTTCTAAAGCCTCCATAATTGAAAAGATTCCTTCTATTTTAGAATTATCAAAAATTTTAGAATTTTTTATTCCACAAATTAATCTCATTTTTCCTGGTCTTCCCTTATAACCCTTCAAAGATTGAGTAATTTCAATTAAATTTAAATTCAAAACCTTACACAAAGCACAAGTTGCCAAAACAGCAAAAATATATTCTTTACCAAATAAATTTTCTAACCAAATGGGTAAAATTTTATTTTCAAAATTTAATTTAAAATTTGTCCCTGAATTTATTTTAATATCTGTTGCTTTAAAATCAGCTAAATTCGCAAAACCAAAAGTAATTTCTCTTAAATTAGTCTCGTCTCTAATCTCTCTGATTGTTTCGTCATCATAATTTAAAATTAAATAGCCGAAAGGAGGCAATTTTTTAGCATATTTTCTAATTTCTTTTGTCTTTTCTCTTTCTCCAGCAAAAAAATCTTTATCATGAGGAATTTCTCCAATATGAGTTAAAATTAAAATTGGCAATTGAGAAAGAGAAACAAATTTTTCTACTTTTTTCTCTTTTTTAAAATCTATTTTTTCTACTAAAATATCTCTTTTTTTACCTAAAACCTTTTCAATAATGTCAAAAGTAATTTCTTTACCATTGCCCCAAACCATTACTACTTTTGGTTTTTTAAAAAGAAATCTCCAAAAATTGAAAAAAGAAAAATTATTCATAATCTGGAGGAATTTCTTTGTAAGCAATAATATATTTTGCCAATTTTTTAAAAATTAAGGTTGCCGATAGCCCAGAACCAATAACTCCTTTTGGCTCATTTAATTTAACATAAATTAAAAATTTTGGATCATAAGCAGGAAAAAAACCTAAAAAAGAATGAATAGTTTTGTCTGAATAACCAGCTTTTTTGATTCCCAAAGCTGGCCAGGGAATTTGAGCGGTTCCTGTTTTTCCAGCAATAAAATAACCTGGAATTTTTGCTCTTTTTCCATATCCTTTTTCTACTACATTCACAAGCATTTTTGTTAATTCTTTTGCGACAGTCTCAGAAATCACTCTGGGATTTTGAATTTCTATTTCTCCTTTGGTTATCCTTGGTTTTATTAATTTTCCTCCATTAGCTATAGCCCCATAGGCTCTTACCAATTGAATAGGAGTAATAACAATTCCTTGACCAAAAGAGGCTGTAGCTAAATTTATTTTTTTTAGTGTCATTAATTGTTCGTTTTCTGAAAATACCTCCCCTTCCAAATCAATACCTGTTTTTTCAAAAAACCCAAATCTTTTTAAATATTCCAAAAAAAGTCTTTCTCCTAATTTTTGTTCTACAAAAACCGCTCCTGTGTTAATTGACTTTTCCAAAATTTTACTCATTGAGCTTTCTCCCCAAATTTTATTTTGCCAATTTCTAATAATTTTTCCTTCAATTTTAACAAATCCTTTATCAAAAAAAGTCATTTGTGAAGTAATCTTTCCTTCATTTAAAGCTCCAGCCATAACAATTGGTTTTAAAACAGAACCTGGTTCATAGAGCTCTTGAATATTTGGATTTTTAAAAATTTCCCATTTTTCTTCTTGAGCATATTCAAAAAATCTATTAGGATCGAAAGAAGGAAAAGAAGCCATGGCTAATATTTCTCCAGTATTAGGATCTGAAACAATAATTTGTCCTTCAGTAATTTTCAATTTCTCTTTAGCTTCTCTCAATAATTTTTCTGCTTGAAATTGGATATTATAATCAATTGTTAAAAATATATCTTTTCCTTTTTTTGATTCTTTTTGAGCAAAAACTGCCAAATATTTCCAAGGAGTAAGTAATTTTTCTTTTAAAACCTCCTTTCCTCGCAAAATATTATCATAATATCCTTCTATTCCATATTGACCTTTTCCTTGAGCATTTACAAAACCTACAATATGGCAAGCTATCTCTTTTTGTGGATAAAATCTAAAATCTTTCTGACCAAAGTAAACACCTTTTAAATCTTTCAAAGCCAAAAATTCTTTTTCAGAAACTCTATTTTTTATTAATTGAAAGCAATTTTCTTCAAAAACCTTTTTTTTCATCTCTTTTAAGGGGAGATTTAACACTTCAGAGAGTAATTTTGCTATTTTTTCTTTTTCTTTAATCTCTTTGGGACAAATATATAAAAATTTTTCTTTTTTATTTGTTGCTAATATTTCTCCTCCCCTAAAATAAATTTTCCCCCTTTCTCCTGTTTCTCTTTTTAAAATTTTGTGCTGGCCTTGGGCTAAAGCTTGATAGTATTGGCTTTTTTTTACTTGTAAAAAATAAAGCCTAAAAACCAACGTTAAAGAAAAAAACAAAATTAAAAAGAAAATTATTTTAAATCTTAAATTTTTCATTGTTTTTTCACTACTTTAATTGAAGGTACTTTCAAATATTCAATCTTTTCTATTTTTTCAAAATTCAAATTTGCCAAAAGCTTTCTCAAATTTTCTAAAGAGGTAGCTTGAGAAAGAGTAATTTCTAATTTATCTTTTTCTTTCGTTAAAACTTCCAATCTTTTAGATTTTTCTTTCAAAATGGCTATTTTTTGAGCTAAAAAGTAAAATTGATAAATATAAAGAATTACTAAAAATATTAAAAAAATCAAACCTTTCTTTAAAATAAAATTTTCTATTTTAAATTTATTTTTTCTTTTAAATTTTTTTCTTTTTTTCATGTTTTAAATTTTTATTGCTACTCTTAATTTTGCCGACCTTGATTTTAAATTTTGAACTATTTCCTCTTTTTGCGGAACTATTGGTTTTTTAGTTAAAATTTTCAATTTTGATTTATTTTCTTTAAAAAAATTTTTTACAATTTTGTCTTCTCCTGAATGAAAAGAAATAACAGCTATTTTTCCTCCAGATTTTAAAATCTCTAAAGCCTGCTCCAAACCCCTTTTTAAATTTTCCAACTCATTATTAACCGCTATCCTTAAAGCCAAAAAAACTCTCGTTGCAAAATGAATTCTTTTGAAATGATACCACTTGGGTGTTGCCTTTTTGATAATTTGTACCAATTGAAAGGTTGTCTCAATTTTCTTTTCTTTTCTTTCTTTAACAATTTTTTCAGAAATTCTTTTAGCAAATCTTTCTTGAGCATATTCTTTCAATATTCTCTCTATTTCTTTTTTACTCCATTTGTTTAAAATATCTTTGGCTGTCAATTCATTTATCTTTCCATCGTATCTCATATTTAAGGGTTCATTTTTCAAAAAGGTAAATCCTCTTTTGGATTCTTCTAAATGCCAACTTGAAAGACCAAGATCAAAAAGTATTCCTTTGATATTTTCAAATTTTTCTCTTTTTACAATTTCTTTTAAATTTGTAAAAGAACTATTTACCAAAATTAATCTTTCTCTTTTTTCTTTCCATTCTTTTTTATTTCTTATTTCCTTTCTCATTTTTTCATAAAGCTCAGGATCAATTTCAATTGCTAAAACTTTTCCTTTTGGTTTTGTTCTTTCTAAAATTTTCAAGGTATGACCTCCTTGGCCAAAAGTAGCATCAATAAAATTTTCATTTGGTTTTGGATCTAAATAATCTATGATCTCTTTTGAAAGAACTGGAAAGTGCATTGCAATTTTTTAAATTCCTAATTCCTCTAATTTTTCTGCCATATTCTCAATTTCTTTTTCTCTTTTTTGTTTATATTCTTGCCATAATTCTTTTGCCCAAATTTCAATCCTATTGGAAAGGCCCAACAAAACAACATTTTTTTTAAGTTGTGCAAATTCCTTTAAATAATCTGGAATTAAAATCCTTCCCAATTTGTCCAATTCAACATTTACTGCTCCAGAAAGCAAAATTCTGGCAAAAGCTCTTGCATCTGGTTTGCTCAAAGGTAGGCTTTCTAATTTTTTGGCTACTTTCTCCCAAACCTTTAGAGGATACAAAACTAAACAATTATCTAAACCTCGTGTAATAACTGCCTTTTTACCTAATTCTTTCCTAAATTTTACAGGAATTGAGACTCTCTTTTTTTCATCTATAGTAAATACATATTCTCCAATAAACATACAATTTTCCACAATTTTAGCCATTTTTCAACATATTTTTCCACAATTTCCCACTATTAAAAATAGCCTTTTTTGTCTATTAAGTCAAATCAAAAAATTCAGCTAAAATTTCTTTTTTTCCACAATTTTTCCCCAATTTAAAAACTAACAGATGGCAAGTTCCTAATTTTAAAAAATATATCCTTAGTCTCTTGATTATTTTTAAAAATTGCTTTAAAATTTTTACTATCTATGCAATTTAAAAAAGTAGAAAAACCGTGGGGATATTTTATTACTATTTGGAAAGAAGAGAACATAAATATAAAAATTATTCATGTCAATCCAAAAAGCAGACTTTCTCTACAAAGTCATAAATTCAGAAATGAACTATGGATTTTATTAGAAGGAAATTTAACTTGTCAAATTGGAAATAAAAAAATAAAAATGAAAAAGAACACCGCTTATTTTATTCCCAAAAAAACAAAACATAGATTGTGTGCACAAAAAAAAGGTGGTAAAATTTTAGAAATTTCTTTTGGAAAATTTGACGAAAAAGATATTATTAGATATGAAGATGACTATGGGAGAGTCACTAAAAAGGTCGGAACTTAAAACTAAAATAAATTAAAAATTTTTATGGCAACTGAAGCTTTTTGTGTCAAATGTAAAACAAAAAGAGAAATGAAAGATGAAAAAGAGATCGAAATTAAAGGAAAGGGAGGAAGTAAAAGAAGAGCTGTAACTGGAGTTTGTCCTGTGTGTGGGACAAAAATGTTTAAAATTTTAGGTAAAAAGGAAACAAAAGAAGAGAAAAAATGAAAGGTTTTTGTTTTGATCTAAGTAATCCCAAAGATCAAAAAAGGTATTTTTTATTAAAAGCTAAAAAAGAAATAAAAAAATTAAAAACCTTTTTAGAAAAAAAGGGGTTTTTGGCTATTTTGGTAGGAAAGAAAAATTCTGGAAAGGGCACTTATTCTAAAATGTTGGCTGAAGTCATAGATAGAGAAAAAATTTATCATTTTTCAGTGGGAGATATGATAAGAGAGATTGATAAAAAATTGAAAGATGAAAAAAAGAGAAAGGTATTTGTTGAAAAATTAAAAAAAAATTATCGGGGAAGTCTCTCTATTAAAGAAATTTTGGAAATTTTAGAAAAAAGAAGCACACAAACTCTTTTACCCACAGAGTTGATTTTAAATCTTATAAAAATTGAAATTAAAAAAATAAAAGGTAAAAGGGGTTTGTTTATTGATGGTTTTCCTCGAGATTTAGAGCAATTAAATTTCTCTCTGTTTTTAAAAGATATAATTTCTTATCAAAAATTCCCTGATTTTTTTGTCTTAATTGATATCCCAAATTTAGTAATTGAGGAAAGAATAAAATGGAGAAGAATTTGTCCTCTTTGTCAAACTTCAAGAAATTTAAAACTACTTCCCACATCAAAAATAGGATATGATAAAGAAAAAAAAGAGTTTTATTTAATTTGTGACAATCCTAATTGTCCGGGAGAAAGAATGATAAGAAAGGAAGGTGATGAATTAGGAATAGAGCCAATAAAAGAAAGGTTAGAAAAAGATGAAAAATTAATAAAAAAAATCCTTAATTTAAGAGGAATTCCCAAAATTTTGTTAAAAAATTCTCTACCATTAAATGAGGCAAAAAAAATTTTTGAAGATTATGAAATTACTCAAGAATATTATTTTGAGTTAAAAGGAAATAAAGTAAAAATTAATCAAAAACCTTGGATTTTTTCATTAAAAGGAGAACCTTATATTAGTTTGTTGCCCCAACCTGTGGTAGTTTGTTTGATTAAAAAAATAGTAGAGGTTTTAAATTTATAAAAATTTATACATTTTGCCAATCTTTTTCTTCTTTATTTTCGTTATCTTCTCTAATTAAAACCTCTCTTGGTTTGGAACCGTCAGGAGGTCCTACAATTCCATTTTTTTCTAAAATATCTAAAAGTCTTGCTGCTCTGGCATATCCTATTCTTAACCTTCTTTGTAAAAGAGAAGCAGAAGCTTTTTTGGCTTCAATAACAATTTTTTTTGCTTCTTCATATAAAGGATCTTTATCTGAATCTTCGTCCGGAAAAGAAAAAGCAATTTCTTGTGGCATTTGAGGACCCTCTATTAAAATTTGTTCTGGAATTTTGAAAAATTCTTTTTGGTCTTTATATTTAAGGCTTATCCAAGAGACAACTTTTCTTATTTCTTTTTCTGAAATAAAGGGTGCTTGAATTCTTTTTGGTTTTCCTAATTCTGGAGAGAAAAACAAAAAGTCTCCCCTACCAATTAACTTTTCTGCTCCCCCCATATCTAAAATTGTTCTAGAATCAACTTGAGAAGCTACTTGAAAAGCTACTCTGGCTGTAATATTAGCCTTAATTAAACCAGTAATTACCTCTACTGAAGGTCTTTGAGTGGCAACTATTAAATGAATACCTACCGCCCTAGCCTTTTGAGCTAATTTTACAATTCCTGCTTCCATTTCTCTCCCCTTAAAAGCCATTAAATCAGCTAATTCATCAATAATTAAAATTATATAAGGTAAAACTTCTTTTTGGTTTTTTATCATCTTTTCATTATAGCTTCTAATATCTCTGGCTTTCGCCTCTGATAAAACATCAAATCTTCTCTCCATTTCTGTAATTAGCCATTTTAAAACATTCACTGTATGTTGGGCATTATAAATTACTGAACAAAGTAAATGAGGGAGATCATTATAAATAGGAAATTCTACTCTTTTGGGATCAACTAAAATTAATCTAATGATTTCAGGGCTTCCACCAAAAATATTAAAATTGTTAGGAGGACGATATAAAAGACTCAATAAAATAGAGTTCAAAAAGAGAGTTTTTCCAGAACCTGTAGCTCCAGCTACTAATAAATGAGGCATTTTTTCTAAATCAGTATAAACTGGATTACCAGAAACATCTCTTCCCAAAACAATCGGCAAAGAATACCAAGAATTTTGAAAAAGAGGGTTTTTAATTAATTCTCTTAATCTCACTTTGGCCCGAATTTTATTTGGAACCTCTACTCCTACTAATGATTTTCCAGGAATGGGAGCTTCAATTCTAATAGGATGACTGGCTAAAGCTAAAGCTAAATCATTTGAAAGGGTAGTAATTTTTGATAATTTTATTCCTTCAGCAGGTTTAAAAGTATATTGAGTCACAGTAGGTCCAATATTTACCCCTCCCATTTCTACTGGAATCCCAAAATTTTGAAGGGTTTTTTTAATGATAGCTGAATTTTGTTTAATATCACCACTAGTGGGAATTTCACTTTCTTTTTCTAAAAGCTCAAATGGAGGAGGAGAATAAAAAGATTTTTTTGGCTTGGAAATAGAAGTGATTTTCAATTGGGGCATTGGAGAAATCATGGGACGAGGTTTTATTTCTAATTTTTTTGGAGGACTAACTTCTTTTAATTTTAATTGAGGAGGTCTACTTAAAATTTCTCTAATAATTGACTTTTTCTCTCTTTTTTCTTTTTTTTCAACAGAAATTTCTCTTTCTTTTAGAGAGGGTCTAAAAACCTGCCAAAAAATAATAACTCCCAAAATCAAAAAACCAAAACAAATAATAAAACTTAACCAAGAACCAAATAAAATATTTAAAATTTTTCCTATAAAAATTTTACCCAAAACACCTCCTTTCCCCTTCCAAAGAGAAAAAATTCCAGAGGCTCCTACAATAAAGAAAACAGAGGCTAAAAAAAGATTAGAAAAATCTTTTCTTTTTTTCACCAAGAAAAAAGAAAAAATTGCCAAAGATAAAAATAAAATAGGAAAAAAGAAAATTGCTTTACCAACCAAAAAATAAAAAATTTCAAAAAAAATTTTTCCTGCTCTTCCTCCAAGATCAAAAAAACTCAAAAAAGAAACAAGAGAAAGAAAAACCATTAAAAAGCCAAAAATTAACCTTTGAGTTTGCTCAGAAAGAGAAAGCGAAAAATGAGAAAAAAGAGAAAAAATTTTAAAGGGCTTTTTCTTTTTTGGTTTAAAATTTCTTTTTATCTTTTTGGATTTCTTTCTCATTATATTTTATTTTAAATTTGTTTAATTTTAAAATCAAATAACTTAAAAAGTCCCAAATTTAAATATTTTTTCAATTTTAAATGAGGAGTTTCCAAAAAAATTTTACCGAGAAAAACCAGTTCCCGCAGGAATGAGTTTTCCTAAAATTACATTTTCTTTTAATCCTAATAATTTATCTTCTTGAGCTTCTAAAGCTGCTTTAATTAAAACTCGAGAGGTTTCTTGGAAAGAAGCTGCAGACAAGAAAGAATCTGTAGTTAAAGCAACAGTAGAAATTCCTAATAGAATAGGAGTTGCTTTAACTAATTTTTTCTTTTCTTTTTTTAATATTTGATTTGTTTCAAAAAGTTTTTGTTTAGAAATAATTTCTCCTCTAATGAAATCTGAATCTTGAGGATCTTTTACTTTTACCCGAGAAAACATTTGAGAAACAATAGTTTCTAAATGTTTATCATGAATACTTACTCCTTGACCAACATAAATTCTTTGAATTTCTTTAATTATATACCTTTGAGTAATCTCTTTGCCAGCCACTTTGAACAATTCCTTAATGTCTAAATTACCTTCACATAAAGCTTGTCCCCTCTTTACAACATCTCCTATTTTTACCGAAAGAGAAAATCGAGAAGGAATTTTATATTCCACAACTTCTTTTTCTGGAGTTTCTATTTTAACAATTTTATCAGGTGTAATTTTTACTACTTTACCATCAACTTGAGAAATTACTGCTTTTTCCTTTAAAGGTTGCGCCTCAAAAATCTCCTCTACTCGTGGCAATCCCATTGTAATATCTCCTCCACCAACAACTCCACCAGTATGGAAAGTCCTCATAGTCAATTGAGTCCCTGGTTCTCCAATTGCCTGAGCAGCAACAATACCTACCGCTTCTCCTAATTTTACCATTTTGTTTTTTCCTAAATCCCATCCATAACATTTTTGGCAAATTCCATAAATAGATTTACAAGATAAAGGAGATCTTACCCTCACAGCTGGAATTTTAGCTTTCTTAATTTCTTCAGCTTTATGCCAATCTATAATTTCTCCTTTTTTTACAATTTCTTTTCCTTTTTTATTTTTTATATCCTCCAAAGCTATCCTTCCTACAATTTTAAATACAAAATCTTGACCAATTTCTTCAGCGTCTTCCAAATACACAACAATTCCTTCTGTATCTCCACAATCTTCCTCTCTGACAATTATTCCATGAGATACATCTATCAATCTCCGAGTTAAATAACCAGCGGTAGAAGTTCTCAAAGCAGTATCTGCAGTCCCCTTTCTTGCTCCATGAGTAGAAATGAAATATTCCAAAATATTTAGTCCTTCTTTATAAGAACTTAAAACCGGCAATTCAATTATCTCACCTAAAGGATTAATTACCAATCCCTTCATTCCAGCCATTTGAACAGGTTGAATCCAACTTCCTCTTGCTCCAGCATCAATCATTGTATAAACAGAACCTTCTTTTGGTAAAACTTCAGGAACCAATTTTTCTATCTCATTTTTTACTTTCATCCAAATATCAATTATTTTCTCTCTTCTTTCTTCTTTAGATAAAAGCCCTTTTTGATAATAACTTTCAATTAATTTTACTTTCTCTTTTGCTTTTTCTAAAATTTCCTTTTTTTGAGGAGGAGTTATTAAATCTTTCCAACCCCAAGTAACTCCTGAAAAGGTAGAATATTCAAACCCTAAATCTTTAATCCCATCTAAAATTTCTCTTACTTTTTCATGAGGATATTTTTCAATAATCTGGGCAACAATTTTCTCTAATTTTTTCTCTGTAATTTTTTCATTTTGGAAAGGAAAGTCTTCAGGTAAAACCTGATTAAAAATAATTCTACCGACAGAAGTTTCTATTAATTTACCCTTTATATTAACTTTAATTTTCTGATGAAGAGAAATTGTTTTGAATTCGTAAGCCAAAATTGCTTCTTCAGGACAACTAAAGATTTTTAAATTTTCTTCGTCTTTCTTCTCATCTTTCATTCTGGTTAAATAATAACATCCTAATACAATATCTTGATAAAGAGTAACAATAGGAAGACCTACAGCAGGTTTTAAAAGATTATGAACAGAAAGCATTAATTCTCTAGCCTCTTTCTGGGCCTCTTTAGAAAGTGGAACAAAAACCGCCATTTGATCTCCATCAAAATCAGCATTGTAAGCTTTACATACCATTGGATGAATTCTAATTGCCTTGCCCTCAATTAAAACCGGATAAAAAGCTTGAATTCCTAATCTGTGTAAGGTGGGGGCTCTGTTTAACAATACTAATTTATCCTTTACAACTTCTTCCAAAAAGGCCCATACTTCGTCTGTTTCATCCTCAATTAGTCTCAAGGCACTTTTTACATTAAAAGCTAATTGATTTTCTAAAAGTTTCCTTATCACAAAGGGTTTAAATAATTCTAAAGCCATTTTTTTAGGAAGACCACATTGATCCAATCTTAATTCTGGACCGACAACAATTACTGATCTTCCAGAATAATCTACTCTCTTTCCTAAAAGATTTTGACGAAATCTTCCTTGTTTTCCTTTTAACATATCTGCCAATGATTTTAACATCCTCTTTCCTCCGGTTGATGCTTTTGTCATCAAAGCTCCCCTTCTCATTCCATTATCAATTAAAGCATCTACTGCTTCTTGAAGCATTCTCTTTTCGTTCCTTACGATTACTTCAGGAGCATTTATTTCCAAAAGATATTTTAATCTATTATTTCTATTAATTACTCTCCGATAAAGATCATTTAAATCAGAAGAGGCATATCTTCCTCCATCCAACTGAATAGTAGGACGCAAATCAGGAGGTAAGACAGGAATAACAGTAAGAAACATCCATTCTGGCCTAATCCCTGCTCTATAAAGACTACGAAAGAGTTTTAATCTTCGCCGAATTTTTTTCTCTTCTTCTTTTCCTTTTGAGTTTTCTAGTTCCTTTTTTAATTTTTCAATCTCTGATTTTAGATCAATTTTGGCAAAAATTTTTCTTACAGTTTCTGCCCCAGTACCAGCAGAAAAAATCATTCCATACTTCATTGATAAATATCTATATTCTTTTTCAGATAAAATTTTTAAGGGTTTAATTGATAAAACCTCGTTTTTAGTTTTGTCTCTTTTCTTTTTCAATTCTGTCAATTCTTTTTCTAATTCTTTTTTATCTTTAATTTGAGATTTTTTTTCTTTAACTTTTTGGCGGTATTCTTTTTCTATATCTTCTAATATCTTTTTCTTTGCTTTCTCATCTACTTCTGTAATTAAAAAAGCAGAAAAATAAATTACTTTTTCTAACTGAGGCTGAGATATATCTAAAATCAAACCCATTCTTGAAGGAACCCCTCTTAAAAACCAAATATGAGATACAGGAGTTGCCAATTTAATATGACCCATTCTTTCTCTTCTTACTTCTGATTTTGTAATTTCCACTCCACATCTATCACAAACTATCCCTCTATATCTTACTCCTTTATATTTACCGCAATAACATTGATAATCTCTTTCAGGACCAAAAATTCTTTCGCAAAAAAGTCCTCCTTTTTCTGGTCTTTGAGTGCGATAATTAATTGTCTCTGGAATTGTTACCTCTCCATGAGACCAACTTAAAATTTCTTGAGGAGAGGCTAATTTTATTCTAATTGCCTCTAAATCTTGGACTCGCATAAATTTTTTATTTTTTTCTTTTTTCTTTTACTTGAACTGCTAGACCTAAAGATTTTAATTCAGCAACTAATAGTTTAAAAGAAGCTGGAATATGAGGAGTTTTAATCTCCTCTCCCTTTAAAATGTTATTATAAGTAGCAGCTCTTCCTGAAATATCATCTGATTTTATTGTTAGCATTTCTTGAAGAGTATAAGCAGCCCCATATCCTTCTAAGGCCCAAACCTCCATTTCACCAAATCTTTGACCTCCAAATTGAGCTTTTCCTCCTAATGGTTGTTGAGTAATTAAAGAATAAGGACCAACGCTTCTGGCATGAATTTTATCTTCTACCATGTGAATTAATTTCATTAGGTAAATATATCCTACGGTAACTTTTTCTGGAAAGGGCAATCCCGTTTTTCCATCATACAATGTCACCTTTCCATCTTCTGGAAGACCTGCTTTTTTCAATTCTTCTTTTATTTCCTCTTCTTTCGCTCCAGCCAAAGCAGGAGAAATGGCAATATAATTTAGTTTTTTTGCCGCCCAACCCAAATGAGTCTCTAAAATCTGACCCAAATTCATTCTTGAAACAACACTTAATGGATTTAAAATAATATCTACCGGAGTACCATCTTCCATAAAAGGCATATCCTCAATTGGTAATACCTTAGAAATAACTCCTTTGTTTCCATGCCGACCTGCTAATTTATCTCCTGCTTGAATTTTTCTTATCTGACCTATCTCTACCTCCACTCTTTTTATCACTCCAGGTTCTAATTTGTCTCCTTTTTCTCTTGAAAAAACTTTCACGTTAATAACTCTTCCTTTTTTTCCATGCTCTAATCTTAAAGAAGTATCTTTCACTTCTTTGGCTTTTTCTCCAAAAATCACTCTCAAAAGCCTTTCTTCTGTTGTTAGCTCTCCTTCTCCTTTAGGAGAGATTTTTCCTACTAAAATATCATTAGCTTGAACTTCAGCTCCAATTCTTACTATTCCTTCTGAATCTAAATTCTTTAATTTTTCTTCTGAAACATTTGGAATATCATTAGTAGTAACTTCTGGTCCCAATTTGGTTTCTCTCACATCACAAGTGAAATTTTCAATATGAAGAGAAGTAAAAACATCTTCTCTTACCAATCTTTCTGAAATTAAAATGGCATCTTCAAAGTTTCCACCTCTCCATGGCATAAAAGCCACTAAAAGATTTTTTCCTAAAGCCAAATATCCCTTATCAACAGCAGCTCCATCTGCTAAAATTTGTCCTTTTTTTACTTTTTCTCCTACTTTTACCAAAGGTCTCTGGCGCAAACAAGTATATTGATTAGTCCTAATAAAAGTTCTCAATTTATAATTTTTGATTTTTCCATCTTCTGTTTTAATTTTAATATGTCTGGCATCTACCTCTTCTACAATTCCATTTTCTTGAGCATAAATTGAATAACCAGAATCTCTTGCTACTTTTTCTTCCATTCCAGTCATAACTAAGGGCATTTCAGGTTTTACCAAAGGAACCGCTTGTCTTTGCATATTTGAACCCATCAAAGCTCTGTTGGCATCATCATTTTGCAAAAATGGAATAAGAGAGGTAGCAACAGAAATTGATTGATTAGGAGAAATATCAATAAAATCAATTTGTTCTTTTTTAATTAAGCGGGGCTCTCCTCTTACTCTTGCTTCAACTTCGTCTGGAATAATATTTCCATTTTCATCAATTGGAACATCGGCTGGAGCAATATTATATTTTTCTTCTTCTGTTGCATTTAAATATCTAATTTTTGAAGTAACTTTTCCATTTTTCACTTCAAAATAAGGCGTCTCTAAAAAACCAAAAGGATTAACTTTAGCAAAACAAGCCAAATATCCTACCAAACCAATATTAGGTCCTTCTGGGGTCTGAATGGGACAAATTCTTCCATAATAAGATGGTTGAACATCACGAACTTCAAATCCTGCTCTTTCTCTAGTCAACCCTCCAGGACCTGTAGCAGTTAATCTTCTTTTGTGTTCTACCTCTGCCAGAGGATTTTGATTATCCATAAATTGACAAATCTGAGAAGAAGTAAAAAATTCTTTAATTACCGTCATTAAAGGACGAGGATTAATTAACTGACTGGGAGTAAGTGTGGAAGAATCTAAAGTGGACATTCTATCTTTGGCAATTCTGGCAACGCGCATAAAACCTATTCTCAATCTGTTAATTAATAATTCATTGAAAGTTCTTACTCTTCTGTTTCCTAAATGATCAATCTGATCAGATTTTGCTTGAGGATCATTATTCAATCTAATAATTTCTCTAATTGTAGCAATTACATCTTCTACTTTTAAAACTCTATCTTCTAAACTAATTTTTTCTTCAAATTCTTTTTCGTCTTTACATTCTTCTCTTTTAAGTTCAGGCAATCTTTGATACATTCTCCATCTTCCCACTTTTGATAAATCGTATCTTTCAAAATTGAAAAACATATTTTCTAAAAGTTCTCTACCACTCTCAGGAGTAGCTAATTCTCCGGGCTTTAAATGGCTATAAATTTCCACTAAAGCCTCTTTACAGTTTTTGGTAGGATCTCTTTTTAAAGTTTCTTCAATATATTTTATTTCTCCTGTATCTACATCCTTGAACTTTTCTTTTATATCTTCTTCTTTTAATCCAAAAGCTTTCAACAAAGTTGTCACCGGGACTTTTCTTTTCCTATCAATTTTTACTCCAATAAAGCCGTTGGATTCTGTTTCAAACTCCAACCAGGCTCCCCTATTAGGAATAATTTTTGCTCCAAAATATTTTTTTCCTCCAATTGTATTAAAACTAAAAAAAGCTCCTGGAGAGCGAATTAATTGAGAAATAGCTACCCTTTCTACTCCATTTAAAATAAAACTCCCCCTAGGAGTCATAAGGGGGAAATCTGTTAAAAAAATCTCTTGTTCTTTAATTTCTTTTGTTTTTAAATTAACCAATCTCACTTTAGCTCTTAATGGAGCTTCATAAGAATCATTTCTTTCTTTGGCCTCTAAATCGTTTTTATATTTTGATTCGCCTAAATGATAACTCAAAAAATAAAGCTCAAATTCTTTTCCTGTATAATCTCTAATCGGAGAAATTTCCTCAAAAAGCTCTTTTAAATCTTTTTCCCAAAATCTCTTCCAGCTCTCTTTTTGAATAGCAAGTAAATAAGGCAACTCTAATGAAACTTTAGATTTGGAAAAATCTTTAAATTTAAGCTTTTTCATACAAAAAAGAAAAAAGGCCTCTTTACCTTCTCTTGAAGGAAAAAAATTATTCTCGCTTATTTATTCACGATTTTTGATAATTTTATTCATTTAACTTGTAATATGTCAAGTCTTTTGAATTCTTAATTACCTAAGAATAAATCACATTATATCATTGAAATATTTATTTTGTCAAGAGGGGTAATATTATTATTATCTGGCTACCTTGGTAATACTTTTTATTGTACCTACCTTATATATTTATTGCTTACCTGCTTACTCTAATTAAGCAATATCTTTTTAGATTTTAAATTTGTAGATGTCTAACCTCTGTTAGTTTTTTTAAAACAAAAAATGCTTTGTTGATTTGGGTATCATCAATGAGAATCGTCAATTCTGTAGTTGTAGAAAAAAGCTCAATAATATTTATATTCTCAAAAGAAAGTCTTTTTAAAATTTGATAAAAAATACCAGACTGAAAAACCACTTTTGGAGAAAATCTTAAAGTAATAGCTGAAAGATTATCTTTTTTGAAGATTAACTTTTCATCTTTAAAAATTTTTTCAATTTCTTTTTGAATTTCAAAATTTATTAAAAAAGTAGTCTCTCTCACTCCCTCAGAAAAAATACAAATTGTGTCTTTTTTTTCCTTTTTTATTTTTTGTAAAATTTCCATTTTTTTAAATAAACTTTGCGAATTAGCAAAAGTTAAAACCGAAAGATTTGATCTCAAAGTCAAATCTAAAATATTTAAAAACCTTTCTTTTTCTTTATCTTCATTTTGAAATTTTTTTTGAGCTCTCTTCAAAGCCATTACAATAGCACCTTCTTTTGTTGATTTTAAAATCCTTTTTTCAACCTCAGGTTTTAATTTTCTAGCTAAAGCTGAAAGATTAATTATTTTTTCTGAAAGAGCTTTTTCTAAAAAAGGATAATCTTTTATTATTTCGTTTATAACATCATTTACACTCTTCATAATGTTAAAATTTTAACATTTTAGTTAAATTTTGTCAAAAATTTTTAAAAATTTGACAAATTATCTTTCCTTTTGCTATGGTAAAACAAAAAATTATGAGAATTGCCTTATTGGGATACGGAAAAATGGGAAAGGAATTAGAAAGATTGATTACAAAAGAAAAAAAGCATGAAATTGTCTCAATTAGTTTTAAAAATGAAAAAGAAAAAATTGACACAAAAGGAATTAAAAAGGCAGATGTTGTAATTGATTTCACTTCTCCTCAAATTGTTTTAGAAAATATCAAAAAAATTTGTAATTTAAGAAAAAATATGGTCGTGGGAACTACTGGTTGGTATCAACATTTAAATGAAGTTGAAAAAATGGTTAAAAAAAGTAATATTGGATTAATTTATAGTCCAAATTTTTCAATTGGAGCAAATATCTTTTTCAAAATTATTTCCTTTTCCGCAAAACTTTTATCAAATTTTTCAAATTATTATGATGTCTTTGGATTTGAAATTCACCATAGAGGCAAAAAAGATAGTCCTTCTGGAACTGCTTTAAAAATTGCCAAAGAAATTTTAAAAAATTTCCAAACTAAAAAAACTATACAAACAGAAAAATTAAATCGGAAAATTTATCCTGAAGAATTGCATTTTGCTTCAATAAGAGGGGGAAGGAATCCAGGATTTCATCAAGTAGTCTTTGACAGTCCTGCTGATGAAATTGTTTTGTCTCATTCTGCCCACAATCGTGAAGGATTTGCCAAAGGAGCTATTTTAGCAGCTGAATTTATCAAAGATAAAAAAGGTTTTTATAACTTTGAAGAAATTTTTTTAAAAGGTCGCTTTTTTTAAAAAAAAATTTTAAAAAAAATATGGAAAAAATTGATTTAAAAGGAGCCATTCCAGCTTTGGTTACTCCTTTTAAAGAAGATAAAAGCTTGGATTTGGAAAGATTAAGAGAATTAATTAGATTCCAAATCAAAGGAGGTGTAGATGGAATTGTCTTTTGTGGAACTACTGGAGAAGGAGCAACTTTAACTCCAAAAGAATATCATCAAATTATTAAAGTAGCTAAAGAAGAAATTGGAGGAAAAATACCAATAATTGTAGGAACAGGTTCAAATGATACCCAAAAGGCAATTTATCTCTCTCAAATTGCCAAAGAGGAAGGAGCAGATGCTTTATTAATCGTCTCTCCTTATTACAACAAACCTACTCCTCAAGGATTGGTACTTCATTACAAAGAAATTGCAAAAGCAGTCAATTTGCCAATTATTCTTTATAATGTTCCATCAAGAACCGGAACAAATATGGTGCCAGAGGTTGTTTTTAGAATAATTAATGAAGTGCCTCAAGTTATTGGAATAAAAGAAGCTTCGGGAAATATAAATCAAATGGCCCAAATTTTGAAAAATGCTCCAAAAAACTTTGTTTTGCTTTCTGGAGACGATGCTTTAACTTTGCCTGCAATGGCTTTGGGAGCTAAAGGTTGCATTAGTGTAGTTGCTAATGAAGTGCCAGAAGAATTTTCTAAACTTTGTCATTTAGCTTTAGAGGGAAATTTCAAAAAAGCAAGAGAAATTCATTTTAGGCTTTTGAGTTTAATGAAGGTAAATTTTATTGAGACAAATCCTATTCCTGTAAAAACTGCTTTATCTATGATGGGTAAAACAAAAGAGGTTTTTAGATTACCTCTTTGTCCTCTACAAGAAAAAAACAGAGAGATTTTAGAAAATGTATTGAAAGAGCTAAATTTGATTTAAAAGAATGGCAAAAATTAATCCCAATTTTAAAAAACTTCCTCAAAACTACTTATTTTCTGAGATCAAAAAGAAAAAACAAGAATATTTAAAAAAGCATCCCAAAGCTGAAATTTATGATTTAAGTATTGGAGATACTACTCAACCTATTGTTCCTTCAGTAATTGAGGGTTTAAAAAGAGGAGTTGAAAAATTGGCAAAAAGAAAAACTTATACAGGCTATGGTCAAACAGAAGGAAATATTAAATTAAGGAAAGCTATCTCTAAATTTTATCAAAAAAGAGGAGTAAAAATTTCACCTTCTGAAATTTTCATTTCAGATGGCGCAAAAACAGATTGTGCTAATATTAGCTCTCTTTTTTCACCAAAAAGTAAAATAGCTATTTGTGATCCAGTTTATCCTGTTTACAGAGATGCTAATCTCTTTTGGGGAAAGAAAATAATTTATTTGCCCGCAACGAAAGAAAATTCTTTTTTACCCAAAGTTCCCAAACAAAAAGTAGATTTAATTTTTTTGTGTAGTCCCAACAATCCAACGGGAGCAGTAATGACAAAATCTCATTTAAGAGATTTTATAAAATACGCTATAGAAAACAAAGCAATCATAATTTTTGATGCTGCCTATTCAGAATTTATTCAAGACAAAAATCTCCCAAAAAGTATTTATCAAATTGAAGGAGCAAAAAAATGTGCCATTGAAATTCAGAGTTTTTCAAAATCAGCTGGATTTACAGGAGTAAGATTGGGTTGGACGATTGTTCCTAATGAATTAGAAACTGAAGATGTTTTTGAAAAAGGTAAAATCAACTCTTTGTGGCAAAAGAGACAATCTATAATGTTTAATGGAGCATCAAATATTTCTCAAGAAGGAGGATTGGCAGTTTTGTCTTCAAAAGGACAAAGAGAAACCAAAAAACAAATTAAATATTATTTAGAAAACGCAAAAATTATCAAAGATGGTTTAAGATCTTTAAAGTTAGAAGTTTTTGGAGGTGAAAATTCACCTTATTTGTGGGTAAAATGTCCTAAAAATCTTACCTCATGGCAATTTTTCAAAGAGCTTTTAGAAAAAGCTAATGTAATTTGTGTTCCAGGAGAAGGATTTGGAAAATATGGAAAAAATTATGTTAGGTTTTCAGCTTTTGCTCTGAGAGAAAAAATAAAAAAGGCAATCAGAAATATCAGAGAAAATTTATAAAAAAGTAATTTGGCGAAAATTTTTTGAAATTATTTTAAATTCCAACCAAAAAATATCCTTTGGTAGAATATTTTTAATTTTTTGAGCCCATTCAATTGCTATCAGATTTTGAGAATTTGAAATCATTTCTTTAAATCCCAATTTTAAAATTTGTTCTGGATCTTCAATTCGATAGCAATCAATATGAAAAAAATTTTTAATTTTAAATTTTTTACTTTTTATTTTGTATTTTTTAATTATCAAAAATGTAGGACTAAAAACATTTTCTTTTATTTCCAAAGCCTCTGCCAATCCCTTCAAAAAAGTTGTTTTACCGCTTCCCAAACTTCCTGAAAGGGCAATTAAAACAGCTTTTTTTGATTTTTTATTTTTCAAAATTTCTTTTAACAATCTTTTTGCCAATTTTTTTGTGTCTGATGGGCTTTTAGTAATAAATTTGACCATGAAAGAAAAATAAGGTAAATTAATACAATAAAATATCATATGGTTACAGAAAGAGCAAAAATTACAGGAGAGGTAGAAATTCCAGCTCCGATATTAAAAGAAATAAGAGAACAAATAAAAAATCTTTTAAAGTTGCAAGAGAAAATTATAGAATGTATTAATAGAAGAAATTTTAGCACCAGTGAATTAATGGCTATTGTGCTAGCAGGAGCTATAGCTTTAAATGCTTCTGATATTCATTTTGAGCCTCAAGAAAAGAAAATAAGACTGAGAATGAGAATAGATGGAATATTACACGATGTGGTAGATTTTGATCCTAAAATTTATCAAAGAATTATTTCAAGAGTAAAACTTCTTTCAAAATTAAAATTAAATATTACTACCCAACCTCAAGATGGAAGATTTACTATTTTGATGGGAGAAACTGTAATTGAAATTAGAACCTCTATTTTACCTGCTGAATGGGGAGAGGCAATTGTAATGAGAACTTTAAATCCAGAAAATTTATTAGAAATTGAAGCTTTGGGATTGAGAAAAGATTTAGTTGAAATTTTCAATAGAGAAATTAGAAGACCCAATGGAATGATAATTGTTACAGGACCTACAGGTTCAGGAAAAACAACTACTCTTTATGCAGTTTTAAAAAGAATAAACAGCCCTGAAGTAAAAATTATTACTCTTGAAGATCCAGTAGAATATCATTTGGAAGGAATTTCTCAAACTCAGATAGATCCCAAAAGAGGTTATACTTTTGCCAGTGGTTTGAGAGCCATTTTAAGACAAGATCCTGATGTTATCTTAGTGGGCGAAATGAGAGATTTAGAAACAGCAGAAATTGCTTGTCAAGCTGCTTTAACAGGACATTTGGTATTTTCTACTTTACATACAAATGATGCTGCTGGAGCAGTAGCTAGATTAATAGATTTGGGAGTAAAACCTGTCACTATTGCTCCTGCTTTAAATATGGTAATTGCTCAGAGATTGCCAAGAAGGGTATGTAAAAAATGTTTTCAATGGAAAGAACCTACAGAAAAAGAAAAAGAGAAAATAAAAAGAGGATTGAAAGATGTAAAAAAAGAAATTTTACCTTCTTCTTTTCTTGAAGGAAATTTTAAAATTCCAAAGGCTATAGGTTGTGAAGATTGTAATTTTACTGGCTATCGGGGAAGGATTGGAATTTATGAATTTTTTTTGGTAGATGATGAAATGGAAAGGTTTATTTTAAAATCTCCTTCAATTGTAGAAATGAGAGAACTGGCAATAAAAAAAGGAATGGTTTTAATGCATGCAGACGGTTTAATTAAGGTCTTGGAAGGAATTACTACTTTAGAAGAAATAGAAAGGGTAACTGGAGAAAGTTAAAAATTAAAAAATTTACAAATATATGAGTGGTCATTCTCACGCAAAAAATGTAAAGAGAATAAAAGAGGCTGATGCGAAAAAGAGAAGTAAAATTTTCTCTAAAATTTCTCGTTTAATTTTAGTAGCTGTTAGAGAAGGAGGACCAAACCCTGAAATTAATTCCAAATTGCGTTTGGCAATAGAAATGGCAAGGCAGTTTAACATGCCAAAAGAAAACATTGAAAGGGCAATAAAGAGAGCTGTAGGTGAAAGAGAAGGAGAAAAATTAGAAGAAATTTGTCTTGAAGCTTTAGGTCCTGGAGGAGTAGCAATTATTATTGAAGGAATTACAGATAACAAAAGAAGGACTTTAAATGAAATTAAACAAATTTTAAGTGAAAATCAAGGAAAATTAGTAGCTGAGGGAGGAGTAAAATGGATGTTTGAAAAAAAAGGATGCATTTGTGTTAACTCTAAAGAACCTCCTAACAATCAAAAAAATAAAGAAGATTTAGAATTAATAGCAATTGAAGCTGGTGCCCAAGATCTTTATTGGGAAAAAGATATTTTGGAAATATATACTGAAATTAAAGATTTAGAAAAAGTGAAAAAAGAATTAGAAAATAGAGGAATAAAAGTAGAATCTGCAACATTAGACTGGGTACCAAAAGAAAGAATTAAAGTAGATGAAAACACAAAGAAAAATTGTGAAAAATTATTTTTTGCTTTAGATGAAAATGATGCAGTTCAAGAAATTTATTCAAATTTAAAATTATGAAAAAAACTTTAAAACAAATTTTACAATTTCAATCTTTATGGCTTTTTATTTTTTTAATTTTAATTTTAACTTTTGTCTTAAATCCAAAAGAGAAAAAAAATTTTAATCCACCTTCTTTTTATCTTCAAACTCCTTCTCAAGCCAGTTTAATGCTAAAACCTAAAATTTCAAATTATTTTTTATCTCTTGAGCTTCCTTTAGTTAAAAAAAATAGTTTAAAATCTATCTCTCCTCCTTATCTCTTCCAGCCAGAAACTTTAGGAATTAAAGTAGGAAAAGAAAATTTTGAGAAAAATGAGATTAAAAAATATATTGTTAAAAAAGGAGATACCATTTGGTCAATTGCTGAAAAATTTAAAATCTCTCCTCAAACTATAAAATGGGCAAATAGTCTTGAAAGTTCTTTAATTTTACCAGGCCAAAAATTAATTATTCTTCCTGTAGATGGGGTTTTACATATAGTTAAAAAGGGAGATACTGTAAGTGAAATAGCCAAAAAATATAAAGTGAAACCAAAAGAAATTATTGAGTTTAATAACCTTTCTCCAGATGGAAAGTTATTTGTTAATGAAGTTTTAATTATTCCTGGAGGTAAAATACCAACAAAAAAGAGCACTCTAAAAGAGAATAAAAAAAGTAAATTTAATGTCTCAAAAGAAAAATTTTATTATCCGTGGGGTTATTGCACATTTTGGGTAGAATATAAATGGAAAAAAAACCATCACAGAACAGTTCCTACTTCTTGGGGGAATGCTAAAAATTGGCTAAAGAGAGCAAAAAATCAAGGATATAAAGTCTGTTTTGGAAGAAATTGTCCCCCAAAAGTAGGAGCTATTATTTCTTTGAAAGTTTCTAACCCTTTAGGGCATGTAGCTTATGTGGAAGATGTAAAAGGAAATGTTGTAATTTTTTCTGAAATGAATTATTATGGATTTGGAAAAATGAATTATAGAAGATTAAAAATAGGAGACAAAAGAATTTTAGGATATATTTATTAAGATTAAACAAAATTTTCCTCTCTTAATCTAAAAGATAAAGCCTCAGCTACATGAGAATATAAAATTTTTTCTGATTCTTCTAAATCTGCAATAGTTCTCGCTACCTTTAAAATCCGGTGATAACCCCTAACAGATAACTTTCCTTTATCGACAAATTTTCTCAAAAGAGTTTGAGATTTATTATCAATCGCACAATATTTTTCAATTTTTGAAAGAGAAATTTGAGAATTAAGAGAAAATTTCTCTTTTTTATATCTTTCTTTTTGAATTTCTCTTGCTCTTGCTACTTTTTCTTTTATTTTTTCTGAACAAAATTTTTTCTCTTTATTTATCAATTCTTCAAATTCTACTTTAGGAACTCTAATAAATAAATCAATTCTGTCCATTAAAGGACCCGACAATTTTCTTTGATACATTCTTATTTGAGAAATACTACAAGTGCAAGTTCCCTCTTCGTCTCCATAATATCCACAAGGGCAAGGATTAGAAGCTGCAATAAGAGTAAAACTAGCAGGAAAACAAACACTTTGACGAGCCCTTAAAATAGTAATTTTCCCTTCTTCTAGGGGTTCTCTGAGAGATTCTAAGACATCACGATGGAATTCTGGAAATTCATCTAAAAATAACACTCCTCTGTGAGCTAAAGTAATTTCTCCTGGACGTGGAGGATTTCCTCCACCAATAAGAGCTACTTCAGAAGCAGTGTGATGAGGAGCTCTAAAGGGCCTTTGCCAAAAGAATGGATTTTCAAAAGACAAAAGTCCGGCAATGCTATAAATTTTTGTCACCTCTATTGCTTCTTTAAAAGAAAGCGGAGGCAAAATAGAAATGATAGATTTTGCCAAAAGAGTTTTCCCAGTTCCTGGAGGACCTATCATTAAAAGATTGTGACCTCCTGAAGCTGAAATTTCTAAAGCTCTTTTTGCAAAACTTTGTCCTTTTATATCTCTCAAATCAATACAATTTTCAGTTTTAAAAATAAAGTTTTCAAGAGAAGTTTTTGTAGGTAAAATTTTTATTTTCCCTTCTAAATAATTTATTGTCTCTCTTAAATCTCTCACTCCAATTACTTTTATTCCTTCTATTAAACCCGCTTCTAAAGCATTTTCTTTTGGTAAAATTATCTCTGAAAATCCTTTTTCTTTTCCTAAAATAGCAAAAGAAAGGGCTCCTTTAATAGGTCTTAACCTTCCATCTAAAGCTAATTCTCCCAAAAATAATCTTTTTGAACTATCAAAATTTATTTTTTTCTCAGCTAAAAGATATCCTAAAGCAATTGGCAAATCATAAATTGACCCTTCTTTTTTTAAATCAGCGGGAGCTAAAGAAACCAAAACCTTTATTGGTTGAGAATGAGGAGAAAGAAACCCTGAATTTTCTAAAGCTGAGGCTACTCTTTCTTTTGCTTCTTGAACCGCTTTGTCAGGCAAACCTACAATATTAAAAGAACGAAGTCCAAAAGAAGTTTCAGTTTCTACTTCAATAATTTGGGCTTTTAGCCCAAAGACAGCACCAGAGAAAACTTTTGAAGGCATAATTTATCACTTTACTCTTGATTGTTTTGCTCATTTTTTTTCTCTTTTTCCACCTCCTTGAGAATATCTTCAAATATTTTTTCTTTTCTTTGAAATTCTTGATCGAGCTTTTCTTCTTTTTCTCCTTCTTTTTCTTTATTCTCTAATTTTTCATCCTTTTTTTCTTGTGGTAATTTTTCTTTTTCTTCTTCTATCTTCTCTTTCTCTTCTTTTTTTTCTTTTTTCTCTAATTCTTCTTTCTCTGATAAAGAAAGTTTCAAGGGTGGTTTTTCTAATCTTTCCAATTTAGCTCTTAATTCTTCCAATCTTTCTTCTAATTTTTCTTCTTTTTCCAAAAAAGTTTGATATTTTTCTTGATTTTGTTTTAATTTTTCAGACAAATTTTTGAATGTTGTATTTAAACTCCATTTTCTTTCTTCTATTTTTTCTCTTTCTTTTTCTTTCTCTCTCCTTTCTTTTTCTATCTCTGTTTCTTTTTTTTCTATTTCAAAAAGTTCTCTTTCAATAGCCTCTTCTTGGGTTTTAATTTGTGAAAGTTGTCTTTCTATCTCTCTTTTTTGTTTAGAAATTGCTGCTATTTGATCTCCTAAAGGAGTAAGTGTGTTTTCAATCTTTCCCATTTCTTCTTCTACTTTTGCAATTTCCAATTTTAAATTTATTTTCTCTAATTGTTCCCTCAACACTTTTTCTTCATTCAATATTTTTTTGTAATCTGTCTCAATTTCTGCGTATTTTCTTTCCAAATCTCTAATTTCCTCTCTAACTCGCCATTTGTCTTGTTCAGTAAGATGAAGGGTGTCTGAAATTTTGTGTCTTTCTCTTTCCCATTTTTGTCTTTCTTCAGAAGTTTTAGCCTCTCTCTCTTTTTGTTCAATTTCTCTCTTTTTTTCTTCCAAACTCTCTTCTTCTTTTAAAATTAATCTTAACTCCTCTCTTAATCTTGCTAATTCTTTCTCAATAGGAAGACGTTTTTTTCTTTCTTCTATTCTCTTTTTCTCCAATTCTAAAGATTTTAATTTTTCTTCTAATACAATTTTTTCTTCTTTTAATTTTAAAATTAAATTATCTTTTGGCATTTTTTTATTTTTTTCTTTTTATTAACCCCTTTAATTTTTGAAAGAAAGATTTTTTTTGAGGAAGTTGTTCTTTTTTTTCTTCCTCTTCTTCCTCTCTTTCTGAAATCTCTTTTTCGATGGGTTCTTTTTTTGCTAAAACTTCCTTTGCCTGTTGAAATTTCTTTTCTAAATCTTCAAACTTTTTCCCTTCTTTTTCTTTAAACTCTTCTTCTTTTTCTTTTATTTTTAATTTTGAAGGCTCAACTTTAGTTTCTGTTTTTTCTAAAGTCTCCATTGCTTTTTCTTTTGAAGGTTCGGTTTTCTCTACCTTTTTTGAAATTCCAGCTTCTTCTGATTTTTGGGGTTTTTTTATTAGCTCGGTTTGGACTTTCTCTTCTATTTCTTTTTCTTCTCTTTCAAAGATTGACTTTTCTTCTTTTTTTATTTCTTCTTTCAATTCAATTTTTTCTTTTTCTTTTAATTCTGTTTCTTTTGTCTGTCCTAATCTTGTTTTTGCTTTTGGAAAAACTTCCATTTCACCCAAAGCAATTTTGAGTTCTGTTATTTTGTTTTCAATCTCATCTTTTTCTTTATTAATTTTTAATACTTTCTCTCTCGCCTCTTCTAATTTTTTTTCTATTTTCTTTTTCTCATCTTCTATTTGCCACCTTTGTTTTTCTATTTCTCTTCTCTCTTTTGATTTTTCCCACCACTCATTTTCTATTTTTCTAGCTTCAGGTGAAAAGGGAGATTTTTTTCTAATTTCTTCTTTTTGACTTTCTAAAGTTTTTACCTTTGTCTCAATTTCTTTTTCTTTCCCTATTACCTCATCAAGTTTTCTTTGAATATTTTCTCTTTCTTGAAAAATCTCTCTTTCTTTTTCTCTAGCCTCATTTAGTTTTTTTTCAATTTCTTCAAGTCTTTTTTGAAGTTTTATTTTCTCAATTTGATTAAAAACCCTTTGAAAATTAGCTTGATATTTTTCTTCTTTTATGTTTAATTTTTCTTCTTCTAACTTTACTTGTAAAAGTTCTCTTTCTTTTTCTTCTATCTTTTTTACCCATTCCTCTCTTTTTTGTTGAAGCTCATGTAGTCTTTTTTCAAGTTCTTGTCTCTTTAACTCCCATTCTCTTGCTTTTTGAAAATCAATTTCTTGAGCTTCTTTTTCTTTTTTCTCAATTTCTTTTCTTTCTTTTTCTATTTTTTCTTCCTGATCTAAAAATATTTTTGCTTTCCCCTTTAAATCTTCTATCTCTTGAGAAATTAAATCTTTTTTTTGTTTTATTTCTGTTTTTAAAGAGATAATATTTTCAAGTTCTTTTTGAATTTTTTCAATCTCTTTTTCTAAATCATCTATATTTTGAGAAACCGTAAAACTTCGTGGAGATTTTGAAAAAGAAATTTTCTCTTTTTTTTCTGGCTCTTTTTTTTCTATTACTTTTTCTTTTTTCGACTTCTCTTCTTCTATCATTTCAATATCTTCTCCCATCTCAATACCTTCTCTCTTTCTTTTAACTTCCTCAATATCTTCTTTCATTGTCTTTATTTTTAAATCAGAAAAATCTTGGTTTAAATTGTCTTTTTTATCTTTCATATTCATATTTTAGATATTTTCTCATTTTTTTAAAGAAAAATCAACCTTTTTTAGAAAAAGTTTTTTTAAAAGAAAAGGAAGGGCGCGAAACTAATGAAAGATTAATTCTTCCCAATTCATCTATAGAAATTACTTTTACCATCACAACATTGCCTGGTTTTAATTTCCTTTTACCTAAAAATTGAGAAACATGTAATAAGGCTTCTTTTCCTGGAAGAATTTCTATTAAGGCTCCAAAATGTAATATTCTGGTCACTCTTCCTTGAAAAATTTGGCCTACTTTTATTTCTTTAGTAATATTTTTTATCCACGAAATTGCCTTTTTTGCTGCTTCTTCTTTTTCGGCAGTAACAAATATTTTTCCATCTTCTTCAATGTCTATGGAAACTTCACATTGCTCAATAATTTCGTGAATTACTCTTCCTCCAGGACCAATTATTTCTCTAATTTTGTCAGGATTAACTTTAATAGTTAGCACTCTCGGAGCATAAATTGAAAGTTTTTCTCTTGGCTTTGAGATTACTTTTTCCATTTGTTCTAAAATTTGAATTCTTGCCATTTTGCCTCTTTCCAAAGCCTCTTTTAAAATCTTCTTTGTAATTCCTAAAATCTTTACATCCATTTGAATAGCTGTAATTCCATCTTTAGTCCCTGCTATTTTAAAATCCATATCTCCGTGATGATCTTCGGGACCTTGAATGTCAGTCAAAATTTTATAATTCTGATAATCTTTTAAAGCCAAACCTATAGCAATCCCGCTCACCATTTTTTTAATTGGCACTCCCCCATCCATCAAAGCCAAAGAAGAAGATGAAACCGCAGCCATAGAAGTAGAACCATTAGAAGAAAGAATTTCAGAAACTACTCTAATAGTATAAGGAAATTCTTCAAAAGAAGGAATTAAAGGAAAAAGGGCCTTTTCAACTAATACCCCGTGTCCAATTTCTCTTCTGCTAGGTCCTTTTAAAGGTTTTATTTCACCCGCGCAATAAGGAGGAAAATTGTAATGATGTATAAATCTTTTTTTTCCTACTTTTTCCATTCCTTCCAATAATTGAAAATCAGCAGGTCCTCCCAAAGTCAAAATAGAAAGAGATTTTGTTCTACCCCTACAGAAAAGTCCAGAACCATGACTTCGGGGAATTAATCCTACTTCACAATGTAAAGGTCTTATTTCATCTAATTTCCTACCATCTGGTCTTTTTTCTTTTTCAACAATATTTGAATGAATTATTTCATTCAATTTTTCATCAAAAAACTCTTTAGCAAAATGGCTTTCTCCAGGATATTTTTCCTCAATCTCTTCAACTAATTTTTCTCTTAAATCTTCTATTTTTTCTTTTTTTTCTTTCTCCTCTAATTCCTCTCCAAAAATGATTTTTTCTAATTTATCTCCCAAAATTTCTTTTGCTTCATTTTCTATTTGTGGCTTTTCTTCTTTTGACAAAACGATTTTTCTTTTTCCAACTTTTTCTTGAATCTCTTTTTGAAAATCAAAAAGTTTTTTTAAGTAAGGAAGAGCAAATTCAAAAGCTTCAACAATTTCGCTCTCTGTCGCCTCCACAAACCCTCCTTCAATCATATTAATCAAAATTTCTTCTTTTTCTAATTTTAAAGAAGGAGGAGGGAAAATAACAGAAAAAACAACATCTATTTTACTTTTTTCTTTTTGTTCATAAGTAGGATTTATCACAAAATCATTTCCTATTTTCCCTACCCTAAGAGCTGAAACTGGACCTCTCCAAGGAATATCTGAAGTTAGCAAAGCTAAAGAGGTAGCAAGAATTCCTAAAACATCGGGATCATTTTCTCCATCCCAAGACAAAACCGTATTAATCACTTGAACCTCTCTCTTTAATTCTTTTGGAAACAAAGGTCTAATAGCCCTATCTATCAATCTAGCATTACAAATTGCTTCATCAGAGGGTCTGCCTTCTCTTTTTACATATCTTGGTCCTCTAATTTTACCTGCTGCATAATATCTTTCTTCATATTCTACAGTAAGAGGGAAAAAGTTTATCCCTTTTTTTTCATGATTTGACATAACAACTGTAGAAAGAACCATAGTTTGACCATATTGTAAAAAACAAGCTCCATTGGCTTTTTCTGGAATATCTGAAAGGAAAACTATTAATTTTCTTTTTCCTAATTCAATCTCAAATTTTCTTTCCATTATTTTTTGGATTTTTTTAATTTTAACAAAAATTTTTTGGGATTTTTCCCTAAATCAATAAATTCGTCTGCCGCTTCTTTTAATTTAGAAGAGGTAGACCTTCCAAAAGCAATCACCTCTACTCTTTTACCTTGATTTTTTAAATATTCAACCAATTGCAAAAAATCTCCATCTCCAGAAACCAAAACAATCACATCAACACTTGGAGCTATCCTAATGGCATCTACAGTAATCCCTACATCCCAATCTGCTTTTTTTAAACCACCGTAATATTCTTGCAATTCTTTTTCTCTTGTTTCTATTCCTAACTTTTTTAAAGCCTCAATAAAAGGTCTTTCTTCACCTGTCTTTGTTCTTACTACATAGGCTAAAGCTCTAATTAAAGTTCTCTGAGAAATAGCTGTTTTTAAAACTTCTTTAAAATTTACTCTGGCGTTATATAAATTTTTAGCAGAGTGATAAAGATTTTGGACATCAATTAAAATTCCCAATCTTTGTCCAGAGTGTTTCAAAACCATAAAAAATTTTTCATTAAATTTTATTTTTTCAAGCCCAAAGAAACAATTAATTTTTCATATCTTTCAGGAGCTGTCCTTTTTAAATAATTAAGAAGTCTCTTCCTCTTGCCTATCAATTTGAAAAGACCTCTCTTTGAATGAAAATCCTTCCGATGCTCTTTTAAATGAGAAATTAGATTTTTAATCCTTTCTGTTAAAAGAGCTATCTGCACCTCTGGAGAACCCGTATCTGATTCATGTAATTGATATTTTTTAATTATTTGGGCTTTTTTTTCTGGATCTAACATATTTTTTTATTTTTTAAACCTAGATTTTTTAACCTTTTTCTTTTTCTGTTTCTTCTTTTTCTAATTCTTCTGGAGATTTTACTTCAATTTTCCAACCTGTCAATTGAGAAGCCAATCTTACATTTTGACCTTCTTTACTAATAGCTAAAGGAAGTTGCTCTTTAGGGACTATTGCCAAGGCTTTGTTTTTTGACAAAATTTTTACTTCTAAAACCTTTGCTGGAGAAAGAGCATTGGCAATATATTCTTTGGGGTCTTCAGAATATTGAATAATGTCAATTCTTTCTCCTCCTAATTCATTTATTACAGCTTGAACTCTTATTCCTCTCTGCCCCACCACAGCTCCAATAGGATCAATTCCTTTTTCCTTTGAAAAAACTGCAATTTTTGTCCGAGAACCAGCCTCCCTTGCAATTGATTTTATTTGAACTTGACCCGCTGAAATCTCTGGAACTTCTAATTCAAAAAGTTTAGAAACCAACTTTGGATATTTCCTAGACAAAATAATATTTGGACCTTTTGGAGTTTGTTCAACTCTCAATATAAAAACTTTTAATCTTTGACCTAACCGATAAAATTCTCCATTCACCTGTTCTTCTTTTGGTAAAAGTCCCAAACTTCTTCCCAAATTTAAATAAACATTTTTTCCTTCAATTCTTTGAACTATTCCCGAAACAACCTCTCCCTCTTTAGCTTTATATTCTTTAAAAGCAAATTCTTTTTCAGATTCTCTAATCTTTTGAATAATCACTTGTTTTGCTGTCTGACTGGCTATCCTTCCAAAATCTGTCTCTGTTTTTAAAGGAATTTTTAATTCTTCATTTACTTTTATTTCTGGATTGATTTTCTTTGCCTCTTCTAAAAGAATATGTCTTTCTGGATTAAATCTTATTTTCTTTTTCATTTTAGCTCTCTCTGAGGGGGGTAAATTTTTTAATTCTTCTAACTCTTTTTCAGAATAAATCATGTCTTTATCAACTACCAACTTTACTTGCCAAAATTCTACTTTTCCTGTCTCTGGATCTAACTTTGCCCGAATAATTTGTCCCTTTTTTCCATATTCTTTTTTATAAGCCGAAGCAAGAGCTGCCTGAACAGACTCTAAAATTGTCTCTTTTGGAAGTTTTTTTTCTTCAGCTAATTGATTTAAAAGAAGATTAAAAGTTTTTAAATCCATAAAATTTATTTTTTTTCTTCTAAAATTGTTTTTAAAACAATTTTTTTTCCTTCTCTTAAAACTGTCATTTCAATTTCATCACCAACCTCATGTTTGTTTAAAATTTCTGCCAAAGGATTATCTTCAGTAATTTTTTCTCCATTAATTTCTAAAATTATATCATATTCTTTCAAGCCGGCCTTATCTGCAGCTGAATTTTTCACTACGGGTTCTTCTCCTAAGGTTTCTCTAATAATAAGGGCGCCGTAATTTACAGGTAATTTATGAATTTTTGCAATTTCATCATTTAAAATAATATATCTTACTCCCAAAAAGGGTCTTCTTATTTTTCCATACTTTTGAACCTCTACTAAATCTCTTTTAGCATAATTTATAGGAATAGCAAAACCGATATTTTCTGCTCCCATCACCATAGCGGTATTAATTCCTATTGCTTTTGCTTCCATATTTACCAAAGGTCCTCCAGAATTTCCAGGATTAATTGCTGCATCAGTCTGAATTAAACCTCTCAAACTGGTTGCTTTTTGAAAAAAATCTCCATAGGCAGTAATTTTTCTACTCAAACCAGAAATAATTCCTGCTGAAACTGTATCTTCAAATTCTCCCAAAGGATTCCCTACCGCAATTACCGTCTCACCCAATTCAATTTTATTTGAATCTCCCAATTCTAAATAAGGAAGATTTTTTTCTTCAATTTTTAAAATGGCAACATCAATTAAAGGATCTCTCGCCAAAACTTTTGCTGGATATTTATGTTTGGGGTCTAAAATTACCGTATAGTCAGCTTTGGGATCCAAAACTACATGATTGCAAGTTAAAATATAACCATCTGGAGAAACAATAAAACCAGAACCTCCTCCTATTTTGGTTTTTTCTTTTTCTTTTTTCAATTTTGGAAAAATAAATTCTTGTCCCCCAAAAGGAAAAAAATAAAAACCCTCTATTTTGGGTAAATCTTTACTAATAATAATCGTTATCACCGCGGGACAGACTTTTTTTGCTACATTTACAATTAAAGAAGAAAACATATTTTATTCTACATTTTATCTCAAAAGATTTTGTCTTGTCAACTAAAGAAAATATGATATAATAAATTTTGATGTCCCTGTAGCTCAAAGGAGAGAGCGCATCCCTCCTAAGGATGAGATGGAGGTTCAATTCCTCCCAGGGACAAAAAATTTTGGGCCGTTAGCTCAGTTGGTAGAGCGCCTCGCTGGCAGTGAGGAGGTCGTCGGTTCGAGTCCGACACGGTCCACAAAAATAAATGTCTTTTTCTCAAAAATATGAAATTGCTATCGTTGGAATTGGAGGAAGAGTAGCTTCTCTTTTTGCTTTTGAACTCCAAAAAGAAGCTAAAATTTTAGGAATTGGAAAAGAAAAACAAATAAAAGATATCAAAGAAAAAAAATTTTATATAAAAAGAAATAAAGAAAAATTAAAACCACTGGACACAAAAGTAATTACTGAAAAAGAATTTTCTCTTGATTTCCTCCCAGAATATATTATTTTGGCTACAAAAAATCCAGTAGGAAAAGTCATAGAAAATTACTATCAAAAAATCAAAACAGCAAAAAAACTTCCTGCTTTAATTTTGCCTCAAAATGGTCTAAGAGCAGAAAAAGAGGCAAGAGAAATTTTAAAAAAAGTTTTTGGAAAAAGGGCAAAAGAAATCTCAATTTTAAGAATTAGTCTTTTAAATGCCATAGAAAGTAAAAAGCTAAATGAAAAAATCATTATCTCTTATTCTCTTCCTGTTCGTTTGGGAATTTGTCTTTGTTGTGGCGAAAAACAAACAGCAGAAAAATTTTTTCTTTTTCTTAAAAAATCAAAAATTAAAGTAAAAATTTTTCCTCAAGAAAAATTAAAAGAAATGGAAATTTCCAAACTTTTTTTAAACTTAATTGGCACAGCCTGTGCCAGCAGAGATCTTTCTTTGAAAGAAGGTTTTGAAAAAAAAGAAGTATTTAAAGAAGAAATTGGAGTTTTAAAAGAATATGTAAAATTGGTAAAAAAAATGAAAAAGAATTTTTTAAATTTATTTTATCCCATAAAAATTTTTGCTTTCTTAATTGAAAAATTACCTTTTTCTTTTTGGTGGATCTTAAGAAAACCGCTTTTAAAAATTATAGAAAAAGGAAGAAACAAAAAAGAAAAACAAAATTTAGATGAAATTGACTATTACAACGGAGAAGTGGTAAAATTAGCAAGAGAATATAAAATCTCTGTTCCCTTTAACGAAAAAGTTTTAGAAAGATTTAAAAAAAAGGCGGGGTGCCAGAGTGGTTGAATGGGCCTGCCTCGAAAGCAGGTATGCCTTTTTGGGCATCGGAGGTTCAAATCCTCCTCCCGCCGTCAATGTTTAATTCCTTATGATTTTTGTTTGCCAACTTGGAAAAGAATTTTCACTCCCAAAGTTTTCGGCTGGGGCTGGTTAATCAATTTTTACCAATAGAACTTCTTAAAAGAAAAACCCCAGAGAACGTCTCAAAAAAGTCGGGGTTGATTTATCTTTAGCTGAACTTTTGGCATTAGTAATTGAAAAAGGCAAAAAGGGAGAAAATGTTTTAACTGTTGCCTAAAATTTAATTTTTTAAAAATCGTGAAAACTTGTAAGATAATGGAAATTGACATTTTAGATCGTGTAATTATCCCCAGAGATAATGTTTTCAATTTTGAGGAGAAAAGATTAAACTAAATAAAAATAGTGAGTTAAAATTAATCTAAACTATGCAAGATTCATTTTACGAGGAAAAAAGAAAAAATGAAAGTGAAGCAGATACACGAGTAAAGATTATTGACCCACAATTACGAAAATCAGGCTGGAAAGAGGAGGATATTAAACGAGAATTTTGTATCAAGAAAGGAAAAATAATAATTGAAGGAGATGAAGCTAAGAGAGAAGAAAGGAAATTTGCTGATTATCTTTTATTTTATAAACAATCTTTTCCAATTGCTGTTGTTGAGGCGAAACGTTATTTTAAACATCATGCTGATGGTATTTCTGAAGCAAAAGAAAAAGCTAAAATTTTGGGTGTTTATTTTGCTTATTCTACTAACGGTAGGAAGTTTGAGGAATTTGATTTTTCTACCAATACTCAAACAACTTTAGAAAAATTTCCATCACCTGAAGAATTATTTGAAAGATGGCAAAAAATTACAAATCAAAAATTTTTGGATATTTCTTCTTTATCTAAAGATAAAAATCCATTTTTGATACCTCTATACGAGGATTCTCAAAAAGATCTTAGGTATTATCAACTAATCGCCATAAATAAGGTGATTGAGGCGGTTTTAAAAGGGCAACAAAGAATTCTTTTAACTTTGGCTACAGGAACTGGAAAAACTTATGTTGCTTCTCAAATAGTTTGGAAGCTTTGGAAATCAAAACGAATTAAAAAAGTTTTATATTTAACAGATAGAGCAGAAGTGTTAAGGGATCAGGCATACGATATGTTTAAAATTTTTGGGATCGCAAGAGCAAAAATCATTCAAGGGAAAACTCCAAAAGTCCAGGATATTTACTTTGCTACTTATCAAACTCTTTATAGCATTCATAATGGAAAACGATTGTATAAAGCCTATCCTTCAGATTTCTTTGATATGGTGATTATTGACGAATGTCATCGCTCAGGCTGGAATAGATGGTATGAAATTTTAGAGTATTTCAAAGAAGCAATTCATTTTGGTATGACTGCTACTCCAAAAAAGAGTGATAATGTTGATACTTATGCTTATTTTGGAAAACCTGTTTATAAATACAACATTGAACAAGGAATTGAGGATGGATACTTGGCGAATTATTTAGTCCAAAGGATTTTTACTAATATCGACAAGAAAGGAGTAAGTCTAAAAGAAGCTGAGCTTCAAGGAGCAGAGATTTATATACCTGAAGAAAATCCAGAGACAATAATCAAAGAAGTTTACAAAGCTCCGGAATTTGAAAGAAAAATCATCCTTCCAGATAGAACAAAAGTGATTTGCCAAAAAATTTGTGAGCTTTTAGAAAGATACGGCCCAATGGATAAAACCATTATCTATTGTGTAAATGTAGATCATGCTCAAGAGGTTAAAAAGCATATTCAAAATCATTTTGCTCATTTAGGATATTCTAATTATGCTGTAAGAATTGTTGCTGAAGATGAGGAAGATAAAAAAGAGTTAGAGAATTTTAGAGATTCAGAAAAACTTTTTCCAGTTGTAGCCACTACAGTTGATTTATTAACAACAGGAGTAGATATTCCTCCGGTGAAAAATATTATTTTTCTGAAAACTATTTCTTCTGTTGTACTTTTTAATCAAATTATTGGAAGAGGTTCAAGAATTGATGAAGCTTCAGGAAAACTATTTTTTAGAATTATAGATTTTACAGGTGCTACAAAACTTTTGCCTGAATTAAAAGAAACAAAACCTCCATCTCCTCCACCCAAAGGTCCTTTTGACTATTTCTATAAAGCAAAAATTTTTGATGCAGAGACAGGAAGGTCTTTAGAAAAAGTGAGAGCAGTTTTAATTTTGGCGCCACATAGAATAATCGTTAAACTTTCAGATAATGAAGGTTTGATATTTTTTGATAAACTACCAAGAAACAAAGTTAAATTATTATTAGAAAAATCCGGATACAACAAAAGAGAAATTAAAATTCAACCTACCCCTGATTTTAACAAAATTGAAACTTTAACATTAACTAAAGCCAAAAAGGGTAAAAAACCCATTAAAATTGAAGGAATTGATGTTTATATTGAAACAGAAGAAGAAATTTTAATCGAAGCGGGAGGAAAAAAATTGACAAAAGCAGAGTACAAAGAATACTCAAGAAGAGGAATTCGAAAAAGAGTAATTAGTTTGGAGGATTTAAAGTCAATTTGGATAGATGACAAAAGAAGGCAAGAATTTTTGGAAGATCTTTTAAAGATTGGAATTTCACCACAGATTATTTCTTCTGTTCTTTTAAAAAGAAGCGATGTGGACGGATTTGATGTTTTATCTTATGTAGCCTTTGATGTGCCAATAATTAGTCGAGATGAAAGGGCAAGAGCTTTAATAGAAATGAAACAACAATTTTTAAATTCATTTCCTCCAGAAGGACGGAAAGTTATTTTAGATTTAATTGAACAATACCGAATTGGCGGAATTGAAGAATTAAAACCAGAAGTATTCAAAATTTGGAGGTTTGCACAAAAATATGGAAAAATTGAAAATATTTTAAAAAGACTAAAAACAAAAAATCTTCAATCAATATTTGAACAATTAAAAGCAAAAATTTATGAATAGAGAAGAATTAAAAAATAAACTTAATAGGTGTTGCGACATCATGAGAGATGATGGACTAGTGCCTCTTCAATATATTGAACAGTTATCTTGGCTTTTATTTTTAAAGTTATTTGACGACAAAGAAAAACAAGAAAAAATTCTCAATTCTGATTATCAATTTATATTTGAAGAAAAATATAGATGGCACAATTGGACATCCAAGTTTACAGGAGAAGAACTCAAAGAATTTATTGAAAGACAATTAATTCCTTATTTAGCAAACCTTTCAGGTACCCCTCAAAAATCTAAAATTGGTTCTATTTTCAAGGAAGTTAGAAACTATATGAGATCAGGTTACAATTTAGCTGAAGTAATTGAGATAATTAACACCATTGATTTTTCAGAGCCAGAAGATACTCAAATTTTATCAATAGCTTATGAAGAACTTTTAATGTTTACAGCAGGAAAAGGAGCTGGCGCCGGAGAATACTATACGCCAAGACCTATTATTAGGTTTATGATTAAAATTATTGCTCCTAAAATTGGAGAGAAAATTTTAGATCCTTTTTGTGGATCAGCAGGTTTTTTAGTTGAAGCTTATAAATATTTAAAAGAAAAGGCGAAAACTTTAAAAGATTACAAGATCTTACAAGAGAAGACATTTTATGGCCAAGAACTGAAATCTTACCCTTTAATTGTTGGTATTTTAAATGCAATGCTTCATGGAATTGAATCTCCTAATATCATTCAAACAAATACATTTTCTGAAGATGTTAGATCAATCCCAGAAGATAAAAAATTTGATATTATCTTAACCAATCCACCTTTTGGAGGCGAAGCAGCAAAAAGATCTTTAGCAAGTTTTGCCATTAAAACTTCAGATACTGAGCTAGCAGGGCTTTATTACTGCATGCGAAAATTAAAAACAGGTGGTAGATGTGCCATTGTCCAACCAGAAGGAGTATTATTTAGTAGAACTTCTAAAACTTATCAAAGAGTTAAAAAAGAACTTCTAGAAAATTATAATTTACATACAATAATTTCTTTACCTCAAGGAGTTTTTGCTAATGTATCTCCAAAAGGTGGCACGGGCCCAAAAACAAATCTTTTATTTTTTGAAAAAGGAAAACCAACAAAAGAAATTTGGTATTATGAGTTAACTCCACCTGAAGGAAGAAAAACTTATACCAAAACTAAACCAATAAGAGATGAGGATTTAGAAGATGCTTTCAAAAAATGGCAAAAAAGAGAAATTTCAGAAAATAGCTGGATTGTAAAAGTAGAGGAAATAATAAAGAGAGATTATGATTTATCGGCAAGGAATCCGAATAGAATGAAGGCTATTAAATGTCCTAAACCAGAAGAGTTGATAAAGAGAATTTCAAATAAAGAAAAAGAAATTGAAAAAAATTTAGAAGATATCAAAAAACTTTTTTCAAATTAAAATAATATGAGCAAAAAAGAACTTTTTGCATTTCATGAACAAAACCTAGAAGAAATTCTTAAAAATTTGGATTTATTGGAAGATTTTAAAAATAGAAAATTAAAATGTAGTATTTGTGGCAAAATAATCACAAAAGGAAATCTTGGTTGTATTTATCCAGAAAAAGGAAAAATTAAAGTTTGTTGTGCTGATCTAAAATGTTTAGCAGTAGTCAAACACTTTTGATTTTATGATAAAAGAAATAATATTTTGGAAATTTTTAAGTCTTGTAGGGTGGCCAGGGATAATACTACTGGTCTCCATATATATTTTTGTTCTTAATCCAGAAAAAGGAGAACGGTTTATTTCTAATTTATCAAAATTATTTTCAAAATTTAGCCAAGTAGCTGAGAAAACCGCTACTGCTTATAGCATTCAAGCTAAAATTAATAATTTTATAAAGCTAATAAATTCTGAAGTAGAAGGTTTACTTCCTTATAGACTAAAAATAAAATGGGTCTCTCCAGATATTGACAAAACATCTTTTATAAAAAATGGAAAAGTAGTAGTAATGCTTAAGTTTCATAAAAACCAAGATGAAAACCTAGCACGAGCAACGTTATTTTATATGAAAAAAGCAGTAATTCCAGAGGCAAGACCTCATATTCACTATAAATTAAGTGAAAGTATCGATTTAATGATGACTAAAAAAGCTTTATATAGTTTCGCTGAGTCAAGAAGTTCCTTTAGTTATTTTGTAAAAGAAATTCTTCACCCAAAAGCTGAGAAAGATCCAGAGATAAGAGAGTTTTGTAATGTAATCGACAATTTAGAAAAACGAGGGTTATTTACTAGAGTTTTGCTTAGAGAGCTCAAAGAGTTAGGGTATAAGCGAGCTGGAATAACAGAAACAGGAGATACAGTTTTTGAGACAGGAGAATTTACGAAATTCTTAAATAAAATCGCTCAAAAAGAGCAAGGAAAAGACGTTCCGTTGACTTTCAATAAAAAATATATAAAAGTAGCTATTATCTTAGTAGCAAGACCGGAAACAGAAATTTGGGGTTCCGATCCTTTTATAAAAAGAATAAACGAAAAAATTAAAGAAGAAATTAGTGTGATTTATATTTTTGCTCGAGGAAGCAATATTAAATTAGCAAAAGAAATCACTAAATTATGCAAAAAATTTCCTGAATTGTCTCAAATACATAAAGAGGAAGAGTTTCCAACTTGGATTGACGGAAAGCGAATAAAAGGGTATTGTACAATTTTCTATAACCGAAAATCATATGAAATTTGATTGGTCAACAAAAAAATTAGAAGAAAAATTAATTACAATTGAAGTAGGAAAGAGACCTAAAGGAGGTTCAGTAAAAAATGGTATTCCAAGTCTAGGAGGAGAGCAGTTGACTGATAATGGGAAAATAAATTGGGAAAATTTGAGATATATTCCAGAAGATTTTTATAATAATTTGAAAAAAGGAAAAGTTCAGGTAGGAGATGTGTTGATAGTTAAAGATGGAGCAACAACAGGTAAGACCTGTTATGTTGATATATTAAAATTTCCAAAAGTGGCAGTAAACGAGCATGTTTTTATTTTAAGATCTAAAAATCAAAATTTACTTTCAAGTAAATTTCTTTTTTATTTTTTATTCTCTCCACTTGGTCAAAGACAAATATCAAAATTTTTTCATGGTTCCACTCAAGGAGGAATTACTCAATCCGATATAAAAAAAATCAAAATCCCCCTCCCTCCTCTTCATATTCAAAAACGAATTGTGGCGAGGATTGAGGAACTTTTTGAGAAAATTGATAGAGTAATTGAATTAAGGAAAGAAACAAAAGAAAAGACAGAAAAATTTTTCAA